>ENA-OSIY01001805-OSIY01001805.1-marine-metagenome-genome-assembly--contig:-NODE-1805-length-11318-cov-8.938884_pt1 | contig 11318 bp, 6 predicted proteins | sample MGYA00237884_ERZ534233 | MGnify/ENA primary metagenome ERZ534233 (study PRJEB26412, sample SAMN06343840) | marine metagenome | isolation source: estuarine water | place: USA: Columbia River Estuary... | reverse complement strand
AGATCTACACCTCTCTATTCGTCGGCAGCGTCAGATGTGTATAAGAGACAGCCTCCTGTGGTTGCAGTTGCGGTTGCGGTACCTCCTGAATTATTACCATATAATTTATCAATATTATCAAATAAACCTGTTTTGGTGATAACGGTAGGAGTTGCTTTAAGTTCTTCTCCAACAGCTCTTTCAATTCTTTGTTGTTGTAAATCCAATCTGATTTCTTCGTCGGACCAATTAAAGATATGTTTTTTAGCCCAAGTTGAAGATGTTGCTTGAATACCATTTCCTGGGTCGGCAACCAAATCTTTATATAATAACACTTTTTCTTTCCAAACATCAATCTTTAATAAGTCTGCTTGGGTAGATGGATTAGATAATCCTAATGTAAAGTTTTGTAATTCGTCTTCAAACCCTAATAAAAATAAGTGAACAATTGCTATCTTATTAAGTTCGGCAATCATACTTTTTTGAATTCTGTTAATTGTACGAGCAAAACGAATATCTTGTAATGATAAGTTTTTACCATCACCAACAACTTCTTCAAAACCTAAAAATGCTTTAGGAACACGAAGAGCCGTTAATAATTTCTTTTGGATATATTCTATATCGGCAATCTCTGATAGGTTTGTTGCTCCTGGTAATGTTGTAATTGGGTCTGGTGCTGCAGGGTCACGAACAGGAATAAAGTAATCTTGGTCAACCGCCATTTGGTTGAATCTCATATCCACATTACCTGTCTTTGAATCTACAACTTGTTCTCTTTTGAATTTATTAGCAACACGGTTAACATACGCTTCAACATCATCGTCATTCATATTACCTACAAATACTTTGAACATTCTTCTTTCAGGTGCTCTTGAAGTTCTATAGATTAACATCGCATCTTCAGATAATAATAATTGTTTCCAAATACGTCTTGCTTTTTCTAACATAGAAGTACCGTAAGGAAGTTTTCTATCGTCACCTAATAATCTAAAGTGAGCCATCTCCCAAGAGTTGAACTCCATATTCTTAGCTTTCCATTTAAATCTTAATCCTTTGTTTTCGGCTGGTTCTTCAACATTTGCCGATTTTGCGGCCATACCTCTTTCCAAACGTTCTATTTCAATGTTTGGTAATTGCATACAACCAACAATTCCTTTATCAGAATCTAATTTTAAGTACACAAAGTTATCACCATATTTACAAGCATTTCTTGTCCACATTGGTAAATTGGTGTCAACGTCTAAAACGTTATTAAATAAATCGGCTAGTATAGATTTTATTCTTTTTGATTCCGAATAAATTTGTAATATATAACCATTTTCATCAACGGTTGTAGATTCTTCCGCGTATATATCTAACGCGGCAGATATTTCAGGAGTATATTCCATTGATTCATAATCATAGAATGAAGCCAATCTTGTTGGTTCATAATATACGGCTTGGGTATAAAGATTACTTTCAATCTTTGTCCATTGGTTTGCTAAATAGAAAGTTTGTTGAGCTTGTAATTTCTCTCTTTCGTATTCATCTTTAGAGGTAGTTTTTAATAACTCTTTTTTGTCTAATTTGTATGTTGGGTAGTCTTGATTTAATAACGAGTTTGGCCCGAATGCTTGTGAGAGCCTCTGCCAAACCGTTAAATCTGTATTTTGATTATTTTCCATATTCTAAATTTAAATATATTTTTACGTATATAAATAGTTTACTTTATTCTAATATGTCCCTTTATTACTTATTGTGAGTTAAAACATTATTCGCAAAATACAAGTTACTATTATTAACGTCAACATCATAAACCGTTGTAGGTTCTGTAATTGTAACTAACGATGTAATCTCAAATTCACTATTATCCATATCTAATAACACATCACCAACATTTAATTCAGATGTTGTTCTGATGTACCACACGTCATTTTGTTTAACAACGTGGTTATGAGAATCTGTTGCAATTAATCTACCTTCATTAATATTAATCACAGAATCAAATTCAAACGATGTGAATCCAATAACCGTAGAAGTTGATTCTACATAATTCAATGTATCGCTACTCCAAGAGTACCACTCCTCTGAAGGTTGAGGCATTCCCGCAACATCTATAGATTTAAGAATATCATCAACTTGAATATCTTGAATTAATTTGGTTGAACCATCGGATAATGTAATTATTGTGTCAGCAACTAAACATCCCGCACAAGAAAGACACGCGGTTGTCCAAGCAGCTCCGTTCCAATATCTTTTTTGTGCTTCCTCACCAGGTCCAATTAATAAACTGGCGTACCATCCAGCAGGTCTTAGACCGGGTAAACAACTTCCTCCATCATCATTGTTAATTACTGTTGAAGAACACCAGTTAACAAGATTAGTGTCAGAACAAACCCAAGTTAACGCTCCACCTGTGCAATTAAGAGGGAATGCTGTTGTTCTATATGATAAACTAAAAGAATACGGTCCCGTATCACAACAATTAAATGCCGCATCGTAGACAAAGGCGGAGTCACTCGTAGCACCAGTAGCAATAACAATACTGTTTTCTTGAGCACAAACATCAACAGGGAAATCTTGACTTGTTGAAGCACTTATAGTAGTTCCTGTACAATTAACATATGTAAAATTGGTAATACCAAAAATAAATCCTCCTCCTCCTGAATCTACCCATTCTACAGTATAACATACACAAAGTACTGACGGTGGTGTTTCAGTCGGTGTTACTGTAGGGGTAGGAGTTAATGTATTTGTTGGTGTAAATGTTGGTGTTGCTGTTGGAGTTGCTGTTGCCGGAATTGATTTTGTTGGCGTAAATGTTGGTGTTGTTGTTGGTGTTGCTGTCGCTGGAATTGATTTTGTTGGCGTAAATGTTGGTGTTGTTGTTGGAGTTGCTGTTGCCGGAATTGATTTTGTTGGCGTAAATGTTGGTGTTACTGTTGTTGTTGGAGTTGCTGTTGCCGGAATTGATTTTGTTGGCGTAAATGTTGGTGTTACTGTTGGTGTTACTGTTGCCTGAATTGAACTTGTTGGCGTAAATGTTGGTGTTGTTGTTGGAGTCGGTGTTGGATAACAAGCCGTAGTTACTGATTTTGCCAAAATATTACCAACAGAATCTCGTACAACCAACCAATAAGTATTATCTGATGTGTTGGTAACCCCATAACCTATACTAGTAGAGGTTACCCAACTAGTGTTCGCTAATGCCGATGCTTGTGACGTAAATGTTGTTGTACCCGCTTGGTAAGGAGGTGTCCCCCCAACTATAGTATTTAATGCAACAGTAATACTTGATGGTAATGAACAATTATAAGTCACATTAAAATTAAAAGGTATTGAGGTAGGTGTAGTTGTTGGCGTTGCTGTTACCTGAATTGAACTTGTTGGCGTAAATGTTGGTGTCACTGTTGGTGTTACTGTTGCCTGAATTGAACTTGTTGGCGTTATTGTTGGTGTTGCCTGAATTGAACTTGTTGGCGTTATTGTTTGAGTTGGAGTTATTGTTGGTGTTGCCGGAATTGAACTTGTTGGTGTATTTGTAGGTGTAAAAGTTGGTGTTAATGTTGGAGTTAATGTTGGTGTTAAAGTCGGGGTATTTGTAGGTGTTTCTGTTGGAGTTATTGTTATTGTTGGCGTTATTGTTGGCGTTAATGTTGGCGTTAATGTTGGCGTTAATGTTGGTGATGGTGATGGAGGTATACAAGGATAAGTACTTATACAATTAAGACAACTAGTTTCTGTTGTAAAACTTATGATGTTATATTGGGAGTCAAATAATGGTCCACTTACTGCCGTAACACATCCATTAAATCCGTCAGTATCAATATAATATACATTACCTAATGTAATTGGTGTTACAAAACCACCAACTTTATAGGTATTAAATGGGGTACAACAATCTTGGAAATATTCAATTGTTGGAGGTAAAGGTGATGGAGTTACAGTTACTGTTGGTGTTACGGTGGCCGTATTAGTTGGTGTCAAAGTATTTGTTGGTGTTAATGTTGGTGTTTCCGTATTTGTTGGCGTTATTGTTTGAGTTGGAGTTATTGTTGGTGTCAAGGTTTGTGTTGACGTATTTGTTGGAGTACTTGTTGCACCTAATGTTGGTGTAACAGTCGGTGTCAACGTATTAGTTGGTGTTAAAGTATTTGTAGGCGTAAAAGTTGGTGTTAAAGTATTTGTTGGGGTTTGTGTCGGTGTTTTACTTGGTGTTGGTAACGGAGGTGCCGGATTGGTTATTGTACAAGTAACCTCTGTTTCAGGAATGTATATGTTATACGTTCCGAAACAATAATCCGTGATATAATCATATGGTAATGTAACTAAACCTATGTTAATTGTTCCACCTGTTGATGGGTAATAGGTTACGTCTCCGGTGTATCCGGAGTAATTGTTTGTCGATATTGTAAATACGTATTTCATAAGTTATGTAAATAATCCTCCATCATATATTGTCCAACCATATCCTCCACTACCGGTTGACCCTGTAAGGATTGCTTTTCCTGCAGAACCTGCTGACGTGTATTTTGCAGTACCAAAATGGATTGTTATATTTATTTGAGGGTTTTTAGTTGACCATCCATTATAAATATCATCTAAGTTTGAGGTTAATAATGTTGTATCAGTTTTGTTCGCCATAAAGAAAGAGAAATTGGTTACACCAGAAATATTCCAATTTCCAATATTTTGTTTAAAATACGAATTCTGACTAAACATATAACTCATATTAATAACTTTAGAAACGTTCCAATTTCCAATAGGTTGATTAAACTTTGATTGATAAAACATTTGAGACATAAACATAACCTTAGAAACATTCCACCCACTAATGTCTTGATTAAATGAGGTTGATTGAAACATACCAGACATATTTGTTACATTTAAAACGTTCCATCCACTAATATCTTGATTAAATTTTGAACTAGTAAACATACTACTCATAGTGGTGACACCTGATACATTCCAACTTCCTATGGGTTGATTAAATATTGATAAATAAAACACCCCCGACATAGACGTAACCTTTGAAACATCCCACCCACTAATGTCTTGATTAAATTTTGAATTATAAAACATATAACTCATATTGGTAACACTTGAGGTATCCCACCCACTAATGTCTTGATTAAATTTTGAACCAGAAAACATAGAGGACATATTTGTTACGTTTGAAACATCCCACCCACTAATGTCTTGGTTAAAATTTGAACTATTAAACATAGAGGACATATTAGTGACACCTGATACATTCCAAACCCCTATGGCTTGATTAAAAAATGGATTCATAAATAAACCTGACATATTAGTAACACTTGAAATATCCCATCCGGTAATGTTTTGGTTAAAAATTGAACCTTGAAACATATACGACATATTCGTTACATTTGATACATCCCACCCTGTAATATCTTGAGTGAAAACTGTATTATATTGGAACATTGAGGATATATTAGTAACACCTGACATATTCCAAACACCAATAGGTTGATTAAATGCTGTTGCCCCTACAAACATACCGGACATATTTATTACGTTTGAAATATCCCACCCTGTTATATCTATATTAAATGATGCCCCCGCAAACATATAACTCATATTGGTAACACTTGAGGTATCCCACCCACTAATGTCTTGATTAAATGAGGTTGAATAAAACATATAACTCATATCGGTAACACCTGAAACATTCCAATTATTTAATGGTTGATTAAATTGGTTACACCCCGCAAACATATAACTCATATTAGTTATCATTGAAATATCCCAATCATTCAGTGGTTGAATAAAACTTCCACAATCTGAAAATAATGAACTTAAACTTGTTAAATTTGAAATGTTCCACTGTTCTATATTATTAACTGCGGTTAAAGAATAACATTCTTGGAATATCCCGTCAATAGACGTTAAGTTAGAAATATCTAAAACATCGTTAACCGTAGATAAATTTAAATTAAAACAATATGCAAATTGATAACCTCCATCCGCTAATTTAAGTGAACCCCATTGTAAAACATTTAAAATTTTACCATAATCACCATTATAATTGAAATTAAATCCTTCAATAACACCCGTTATTGTAATTACATAAGTCCCAATAACATTGTAGGTGTGTGTAGTTTCAGTTTGGTCCCACGTAGTTATTATATCAGAACTACCATCACCCCACTCAACAATAAAATCATAATTACCCGATGAGTCTAAATTTAAAAATATTTGGTTAGATAAACTAACACCTTCATTATCTGTTTTCCAAGTGGAGATAAATGGACTTGTAAAACTACCAATTAAATCACAAGCGGGTGGTTGATTATTTATAACACAAATTTTATTAAAATGTATTATATAGACATCATACGTCCCATAAATATAATCTGCGATATAATCATATGGTAACATTTGCGTACCTAAATTTATAGTACCACCGGTATATGGGTAAAAGGTAATATCTGCGGTAAATCCGTCAAAATTATCTGTTGATATTGTAAATTTTGTAATCATAGTTATATTCCTCCATCTGTTATAAACCAATTATATACTCCACCACCGATTGAGCTACCTAAAATTGCTTTTCCAGCAGAACTTGCTGATGTGTATTTCGCCGAACCAAAGGTTATTGTTCTACCTATTTGAGGATTTTTGGTTGACCATCCGTTGTAAATGTCGTCTAAATTTGTTGTTGAGAAAGTAAATTGAGTTTTAGTTGCCATAAAACCACTAAAATCGTTAACGTTAGAAATATTCCAATTTCCGATTGGTTGATTAAAAGATGAATTATTATTAAACATATTTGCCATTTTAACAACACTTGAAACATCCCAATTTCCAATTGGTTGATTAAATGGGCTTGATTGAAACATACTAGTCATATTACCAACATTTGACACATTCCATCCGGATAATGGTTGGTTAAATAGTGTGTCATTAAACATTAAATCCATACTAAGAACATTTGAAACATCCCAATTTCCAATTGGTTGATTAAATTGTGACGACCCAAACATATCGGTCATAGATTGAACATTACTTGTACTCCATCCTGATAACGGTTGGTCAAATGGTGTACTATAAAACATATAACCCATATTGGTAACGTTTGATACATCCCAATTTCCAATAGGTTGGTTAAATGGAGTATTGTAAAACATATTTTGCATATTACGAACATTTGACACGTTCCATCCTGATAATGGTTGGTCAAATGACGTAGCATTAAGAAACATATTTTCCATATTAGTAACACCCGAAACATTCCAAATACCTATAGGTTGGTTAAATGGTGTGTTAACAAACATTAGACTCATATCATTAACTTTTGACACATCCCACCCAGTAATATCTTGATTAAATTGAAAGCTACCATAAAACATACCCGCCATAGTTTGAACTCTTGATACGTTCCACCCTGATAATGGTTGGTCAAATACTGAATTGTTATAAAACATATAACGCATACTTGTAACACCCGATACATTCCAATTTCCAATAGGTTGGTTAAATGGGGTTCCCGCAAACATATTCTCCATAGTGTAAACTTTACTTACATTCCATCCGGATAATGGTTGGTTAAATGATGTAGCATAATTAAACATATAGTACATATTACTAACTTTTGAAACATCCCAATTTTCAATAGGTCTATTGAATGCGGTCCCCGCAAACATTTGAGACATATTAGTTACATTAGACACATTCCATCCTGATAACGGTTGGTTAAATAACGTAGCGTTAGTAAACATATTACCCATATGGGTAACGCCCGAAACATTCCAAATACCTATAGGTTGGTTAAATGGTGTATCGTAAAACATACTGAACATACTAATCACATTTGATACATCCCATCCACTAATGTCTTGATTAAATGATGTACTATAAAATGTATAATTCATATAAATAACACTTGAAACATCCCATCCACTAATGTCCTGATTAAATTGAGTATTATAAAACGCACTACTAATATCTGTAATATTCGATATATTCCAACTATTGATGTTATTAATTGTAGTTATTGAATTACAATTATAAAATAAACCTGATAAAGTTTGTTTTTCAGATAAATTTAAAACATCAGTCACATTTGTTAATATTAAATTAACACAATTGTAAAAATTATAATCCTCATTACCTAACTTAAGACAACCCCATTGTAATATTTCTCTAATTTTACTATTATTAATATAATTAAATTGTGATGTAGATGCGAAAGTAAATTGTTTAATAGTTCCTGTAATTGTTACTGTATAGTCACCTGATGAGGTATATGTATGTGTTCTATTTGCGTATGTGTTTGCGGATGTACTACCGTCACCCCAATCAATAATACCTTCATAAGTACCATCAATTAAATATGGTAATATAATACTTTCAGATGGTGTTGTTGTTTTCCAAACTGAAATAAATGGAGGTAAAGGTGTTGGTGTTGGTGATGGTGTATACGTAGGTGTTGGGGTATTTGTTGGTGTTAATGTAGGTGAAGGGAAATTAACCCCTATTACATCACACGGACAAACATTTGTAATTAAAGTAGAATGACCTTTACCACTTAATTTTACCACACCATAAGAACATTTAGCACAAACATTAATTGTTGGCGGTGGGTAAAATGGTGTATAACTATTATCAACATTAACTGTGACTGGGCTACCGCCAGCACAAGGAATATATTCAAAAGTAGAGTACGACCCAAATACAGGGAAATAAGTTCCACTTAATTCATAATAACCACAATCAGTACAAGTAGAGAAAACATTTGATGTTGTTGGATATCCACCACATTCTTGTGTTATTCTAAAATAAATTAGAACATCACCAAGTGGACCGATATCGTATAAGGCTGGATTTGTATAACAATTATCAACTTCAATTGAAGTCCAATTATCATTATCTAATGAATATGATAAGAATAATTGTTCACAATTTGCCGGTAAATTAGTAAAGTAATAAGCCCAAGTTGTCCCTGAGATTAATACAACATTATTTAATGTAATACTACATTCTGCTGGAGTAACCGTTGGTGTTGGAGTATATGTTGGTGTTACCGTATTTGTTGGTGTATATGTTGGTGTTAACGTATTTGTCGGAGTTAACGTATTTGTCGGAGTATTTGTCGGTGTTTCAGTTGGAGTTAAAGTTGTTGTAACCGTAGGTGTATTTGTTAGTGTTGGGGTTATGGTAGGAGTTATACTTGGTGTTAGTGTTGGAGTTATAGTAGGTGTTATACTTGGTGTTGGTGTTATAGTATTTGTTGGTGTAAAAGTTGGGGTCGGACTATGCGTTGGAGTAATAGATGGTGTAGGCAAAGGAGGTATTCCCCCACTAATCTCAGATTGATAAGGTAATTTTTTTGTAAATGAAACTTGAATTTTTTTAGTCAGTATTCCTTGGCCCGGAACATTAAGTAATGACCCGTCAAATATCCTACCTGACTTCTTTCTCTCCGTTAAACCCATTATTCTTTATTTGATAAATATTACCTAACTCCAAATAACCAGCCATATTTTGCATAATCGTCTTTACTGACTTGTTGACCATTAAATTGATTAACTCTATTTTGATACATAGGTATCACAGGGTCAAAATTAATACTTTCTTTAATGGCCTCATTATTATTAACAGACCAAGAATCCAACATTGCTTTAGTATGTTCTGTAACCTTTGTTAATTTACTAAATGAAGATTCTGCAACGTAAGTGGCCATCGCGATTGACATAATTAAATCGTCGTGATGTCCTTTTTGGTGGTCAGGTCGACCATTTATATATACAAAGGTGTTCATTTCATTATATAAACGAGAACTATAAATTCTAAATTTATGTCTCATCGCTTCTTCAAATGAAGCAATAATTTGAACCCTTTTATTATTAAAATTTATTCCGGGAATTTTATCAGCTGCAGCCGGGTCATATTTCCATTTGTTAGATAAATCAACACCATCAACATATAAATCACGATAATTCATCTCTTGGAGTTTTCTTGATGTTGATACACCCATTCCTCCGGTGATATCAATTACAATAAAACAAGAATATATTGTTGCCCATTTATGACATATTTCCGCCATAGTATCGGGAGGTAATTTACCAACAAATTCAGCAACTTGTTCCATTGTGTCAAAGTCGACAATTTGAAATGAACTAAAATCTTCTGAATCCCCACGAGAAACGTCGACACCCATAATGTATTTATGCCCAACAACGGGTTCTTTCCAAATCCAAAGAGCGTTACCCATCATTTTACTAATAGGTTCTTTTACTTGATTATCACGGATATCTTGCATCATAAGAGAATCAAATACGTTATCTCCGGAACCTAAGAAGTTACATTCTAACTCCTGAGATACTTTACGTCTATCATATTTTAATTTTTTTACCATTGCTTCAAACCAAGAAGAACAAGGTTTGTAACCGGCATCCATAAGAACTCTTAATTCTACATAGTTTCTATCTTTATAAGGTATTTTTGACCAATCAATAAATTCATCTGATTTATAATCTTCTTTATTTAAAAGATAATGGATTTTCTTCGGTAAAGGTAATTAATGAAGTCGGGATACTTAATCTAGAGCCAACTGAAATAATTAAAACAGAGAATGACGAAAGTATTTTTGATTTTTTAGATAGATACGCAAAAAAATTACAAGTTTTATTAAAAATAAATCCAGAAGGAAATTTATCTATTATTAGAGAAGATGATAATGTTGTTAAAAATATGTTAATTAATAATTTTACTTCTGATAACAATATTTTGTCAGCACAACTAACCCTTTCAAGCGTCGATAGATTTAATATTATTCAAGTTTATTCGCAAGGAAATAATAAATCGCACACAAAAACAAGTATATCGCAAAAAGGAACTGCAACTGATTCGCAAATAAGAAAAACTAGACGCAAAATTCTTTCAATGGATACAGCCTCACAATCAAAATCTTTAAAGGCTTTAGCTGAGTGGAATGTTAATTTAAGGCGTGCAAAAGGTTCAAGATATATTTGTAAAGTAGTCGGGTTCTATTCTAGCAACAAAACAATTTGGCAACCGAACACATTAGTTGATATAATCGATTATACCGCTCAAATTACAGGGACTTTTTTAATTCAGGGAGTAGAATTTTCACAAAGTTTACAAGGATCATTTACAACTTTAGATATTGTTGAAAAAGGTGCATTTAGCACATCGGGAGTTAAAAGTTTTGGCAATAGTTTTGCAACTGGTTTAATTTCCTAAGCAATTAATCCATGAGCCTTTAAAGCGGTAATTATGCTAGTAATTGCGACTCGAGATTCAGCGTCTATTATAATCCCACCTGTAGGATTAGCAATCGTTGCTTGTTGACTTCCAACAACCTTAATATTATT
>ENA-OSIY01001803-OSIY01001803.1-marine-metagenome-genome-assembly--contig:-NODE-1803-length-11332-cov-13.570324_pt1 | contig 11332 bp, 15 predicted proteins | sample MGYA00237884_ERZ534233 | MGnify/ENA primary metagenome ERZ534233 (study PRJEB26412, sample SAMN06343840) | marine metagenome | isolation source: estuarine water | place: USA: Columbia River Estuary... | reverse complement strand
TTTTTATATGTCCATCTTAATTTACCACCATGGTCAAAATAAGAATCAGAATTAAGTATTACCCCATTCTTACATTCTTTAGTAATCTGTAAGGTTTTAAACTTTTTGTTCTTTACAGAAGATAAGATAACCTCGTCTAATTTAAATAGAACATCATTCCATTCTTCACCAAGTTGGTTATTAAATCTACCCAAACTTTGTATTCGTTTAACCTCAACTTTATCTTCAACTTTAGTCAAGTTATATTCAATAGTTGCTCTATCCCCATAATGTCCCTTACGAAGGGATATAATGAACGATGCAGGTTTTCCGATGTATGTCTTCACACAGTTAGATTGAATGGAACTCTCCTCGTTATATTCACTACTGTTGGTTAATAACACTGATTCGTAGTCACCAATCTTAGTTTGTACCATATCCACAAAATATTGAGGATATAATCTACTATAATTTCCTTGTTTATAGAATTGTATTTTGTCCGTCCAATCCAAGTGTTCCTGTCTGAATTCCTCTTTATTATTTTCAGACATCCATCTTAAGTCTGTTTCACCGTATAACCTCAACTCCGTATACATTCTAATGTGGTCGGTAAATGTCCAAGTATCTAAAGAACCTTCAATATAAACTTTTTTGAATATAGAATATACTCTTCTTAATTCTTCAACACTAATAACAGATTTGAATTCAGGTAAAATATTAGTTTGGGCTGCAGTTGTTGAATTCAATAATTCTGTAATAATTTCATCATCTTGATTTAACCAATCGTCTCCAAACAGTTGTCTGGCATGTTGGTACAATGCAATATTTAATCCTCTACAAGTGTGTAGAGACTTCTTCAATCTCTTACCTGAAATTTTTTGTACCGTCATGAAAGCATCCACCAACTTGTTACCGTTTTTCTTAAGGACCTTTCTAATTTCAGGTCCAATCAAATGTTGGGTAAATACTTGGAAGTTATTTGGGTATTTTATTTGTCTTTTGTTTAAATAAAATCTGAACAACCTTTGATTAAAATCTAATTTCTCGAAGTCATCTCTATTGTCTATCTCAAACATAAATTTAGAAACGGCTTCCATCGCAACATTAGACACTTCATTTTTGTCCGAAACATAAGAGTTAACTACATTCTTAATCATAGACTTTATTGAGTTAATTGGGTCGTTAGCAAAAAAGTTTCGTCTAATTTTCTTCTTACACTTTATCTTCTTTTGATATTCTCTCAGATACCCCGAATAAACATCTCCAGTCTTTGTGTTAACACTAATATAGTCAACATTCCAAGACACCTTAAACCATGTGTTACCCGCTCTTCTATTTCTAAAACCGTGAAATAATTTCAAGGTAACTTTATCACCTACCCTTTCAACAACAACCATGGCATGCATCTTAGTAACCGTACACATTGGGTTACCGTAGTTTTCAAGATAAGACTCTTGGTCAGTAGTAGTCTTTTTAATAATAAATAGAGGATGTTTTTTTGTTGGAGGGTCAGATTTATGAATTATTAACCCATCACCGAACAAATCATCCATATCCATTATTGGATTTAAATGCCCACCCCCAATAGGATTTTGTTCGTGGTGTGAAACGCAATTAAACGTTTCGAAGTTTTTTTTAAATATCTCTACTTTCATTCATCAAATATAGTTAAAATTAAAATGGAGGACAATGTCCCCCACAAATGTACGAATAAAAATTCGAACTATAATTTTAATTTAATGAATAATTTCCGAATGGAGTATTAACGATTAACTTTTCAATGGTTAAGTCTTGATACCTTGAGTCATTTAAGATTTCACCGATTGTTTTAGGTTCAGATGTTTCTTTTTTAATTTTCTTAGTCTTACCGTGTATTTCAGCACAGATTATAACTATTTGATTTTTGGTTAAATTAACCTCTTCACCCTTTTCGTAGTTTTGGATGGCAACTTCACGAAGTTTAGAGTAGAACTCCTCCTCTTTGGTTTTTGGAACCAAGTTGAGAAGGTCGTTCGGATTTTCTCTGAAAAACTTAATGATGTTATTCATGTATATTTCAACATCAACACTCATAGTATATTAGTTAGTTGTTAAACAATTAGTCTTCTTGAAGGTCCCACATACCTCCGCCCATGTCAGTTCCTTTTTCCTTGATAGACTCAGGTACTTCCACATTATTACTTCCTTTTAAATTTAAGAAGTATAGGTTAGGTAAATTCGCAATACACTCAGGGATTGTTCTTAACTCAGGGTTGTTAATCAACGCTAAGAATCTCAATTTAGGTAATGTACAGATTGATTCAGGGATTGATGTAACACAGTTGTCTAATAGAATCATATTCAAGTCTTTGAATCTTCCAATTTCTTCAGGGATAGTAATAGTAATATTAGCGTTGTTATTACCTCTGTTTTGAATTTGGAATTCTTTTAATGATTCAGGTAAACTTCCGATTAAGTCATCTAATCCGTAAAGAGCAATGAACTTACCAATCGCACCATGACTGAAACTGTCAATAACCAATTTCTCTCCACCCACAGTAAGACCTTTAGCAAACTCAGGTTTGAAGAATGTCTTCAACTCTTGCATCGGTCCGTTTAATAATTGAACCAAATCTTGTTGACGGTCATCTTTATCCATGAATTGGTTAGATGGGAAATGGAATTGATAACGAGTCTTAGGTAATCCTGTCATAGGTGAGACATCTGTATCATTAGGATTGAATACCACGTATAATGGACCGTCCTTAATGTATCTATCAAACCATGAAGCACCAGGAGCAGATGTACACCATCTTGTTTCTTGGTTATTACCACCGTAGAAACATGCCGCCTCTTTACCTACAACACCCTTATCTTTAATTTCAACAACTCTCCAATTCTCACCATCAAAAACAAGTTTACCACCTGGGTGAACTTCAGCTTGTTTTCTTTCCGCTTTAGTTGTTGATGCCAATGTTAAGTCAAAATCTTTAACAGCATCATATAATTGGTCAGGAGTGATTTTATTAATATCTCTCATCTCCTTTGGTAATCTTCCTTTGAATCTTTCGAATTTCTTAAGGTCATCGGTTACTTTATAAAGGTCTTCCATGAAAGTATCTTTCACTTGCTTAACCTCTTTTTCGTATCCATTGTCACCAAATTGTCTTTCAGTCTTTGGATTTAAATAATTCTTAATTAACCATTGTACGTAAGCACCTGCCTTCACTTTTGCAAGTTCATCTGAACTCGCAGTATCAATATCAATATTGTTCAATCTTGTTGTCGGGTCAGCTTTAACTAATTCAATAAATTCTTTCTTAGTTAGTTTTGGTTTTACCTTAGCACCACTCTTATCTTCACTTGGTTTGGTCAAAGCATTAAACAATACTTCGAATCTCGATTGCTCGACTATGATAGTTCTTAATAACGATGTAAATTTCATCTATTTTTGATTTATTAATAAATATATTGTGAATACAAAAATAACTAATAATTCAATATAAGCAGCTCTTCCCCCATATTTTGTTTTACACCTTTTTTTGCTGCCGCAGCCTTAGCAAACTCCTTTTTCTCCCATCTGAACGTAGTTTCAGGGTACCATTGATGTAATAACTCAAAATCATAATACGATAAACTAAATTTACCTTCTACGTTATTTAATACCGTTGAGAGTCTTTCATGGTCTTTTCTATCGAAATCGTGGTTATTGTAGTAGTTTTCTGTTTTCCAATATGGAGGGTCCAAATAGATATAAGTCGATGGTGAATCATACTTTTCAATTACATCTTGGAAGTCCATGTTTTCAACATGAGTAATTTTTAAGAAATGTTCAATCCAATCAGGCTTACTTAACTTATCTCTGAATGTTAGATACTTTGATTTGTACTTACCTTTCAAGTCAATAAAAGAACTTGTCTCAGGTTTAGACCCTGAGAATACCTGTGACAACACGTAAGCGTATTTGGCAGCGACAGTATAATCGTAAGGTTGTACGCTGAAACCTGGTGCAAATATTTCAGCTTGGAACCTGATAAATTGTTCTTTGTATATATCAGGAGTTACATCAACCCCTCTTTCTTGACAAGGAATTGCATTAACCGCATCCAATAATAAAGATGGGTTCTGTAAACATTGAAACAGATTATAGTTTAATGGGTTGAAGTCGTTATAAACAACTCTCTTTAGGTTTGGAAACTGATTTAAGTTAATGTTGAAGAAACACCAAAACATTCCTGAGAATGGTTCTACATATGTTTCCATGTCGTTAGGGTAGAATGGTACAATCCATTTACCAATTTTAGATTTACCTCCGATGTATGATAATGCCATAGATTTCTTTTTTACAAGTATAACAAATAAAATTCAAAAAAGCAAATGATTCTAATAAGTTTTATAAGATTGACTAATGAATTATGGTTTCGTATTATTTATAAACTTAACACACTTATTATGTCTGAATGTCAAAAATGTAATCAAAAACCAACATCAAAATCTCAATACGTTACAATCGTTGTTGGATTTTATTTATTAGGTGCAGCAATTTACGGAACCATCGTTTTAATTAAAGATTTGATTTCTCTTTTTTAAACTGGTCTTTCAAACCTAACGTTTAATTTAACGTACATATCTCCCCCATTATAACCTTTACCTCTAAGTCTTAATGGTCTTGAACTGTCGAACACTCTTGGCGCCTCCATACTCAAACTTCCATCAGGATGTGGTATTACATATTTCTCTTGTTGTGTCTCTTCTAAGTTAAGGTATAAGTTATAAATCAAATCGTCATTCATTTTTTCATAACCATCTTTATTCACAAGTTCAACTTGGATAACTAAGTCACCGTATTCCCCATTTCTAAAATCACCAGCGTTCTCAACTTTTAAAAACTGTCCCGAATCAATACCTCTTGGTAATGTGATTTTAATATTGTTGGCAGTAGATTTAACACCTTGTCCACCACAACCATAACATTTATGTACCAAAGTATAACCTTTACCTCCACAGGTATTACACGCACTTCTGATTTGTTGAACCATGAATCCTGTACCAAATGTTTTAATTTCAAAACCTTGACCTTTACAGGTACCACACATTTGTTGTTCCCCACCACTTCCGTTACATGTTTGACAGTGATTGTTCTTAACGTAATGTAATTCCTTGTTTGAACCTAAATAGGATTCAACAGGATTGACTTGAACCTTAATAACTTTATCAGGAGCGTTCTTTCTTCTTGGTTGTCTAAACTGATTATTACCCTTTCCAAACATTTGGGAGAACATGTCAGCATAAGGAGTTCCTTGGAATGGGTTTGATTTTGAATTGTCGTAATTGGCTTTCTTATCGGGATTACTTAATACGTCATAGGCCTCAGCAATCTCTTTAAATTGTTCAGTACCGTTAGGATTTACATCTGGGTGATATTTCTTAGAGAGAGACCTATATGATTTTTTAATCTCATCTGCGGACGCTTTCTCTTCAACTTCTAAAATTTTATAGTAATCTTTCATATATGGAGAACTACATAGTAGTATTGTTTAAAAATAAGACAAAGAAAAAAATAATAAAGAAGTTCATTACCTTTAATAGAGCTAAATTGTTCTATGATAACCTCATTAAAGAGTCCCAAGAGGTCATTTTTAATGTTGAGATAGAAGCAGGTAAAGAATGTAAGTATGAAATTGGTCTTATTGAGATGAGTGGTAAACAACTTGTTCCAGTCTATATGACCGATGAGTTCGGTAGGAGTGTTAAAGTTAAATTAGATGAAGACGGTATGACCTTATTTCAAATCTCCCCCTACAAAAAAGAAGAACTAATCTATGATGTGAAAGAATCCAAAAAGATAACTGTTCAAGAACTTATTAAGAAATACCTGAAAGGTGATGGTATGAAAATGGTGTCTGTTCTAAATAATAAAGTTGTTGTTCAACAGGAGGAAAAGTTTCACTTATTCACATTAAAGAATGAACAGGAGTCATCTCGATTTGTTGATTGTCTTTCTTTCTACTTTTTTAAAATAAAAAGAGGAGATTGTCTTTTTGTGAAAGACTACTCCTCGGCTCAACGAAAATACCTTTACGGTATCTTAGAATCTAATGGGTTCAGTAAAAGTGTTCTCTATAGAAAATTTACTTCTCTACCTCAGTTAAAATAAAATGAAATTCTGTTCCTGAGATATCAATCGAAAATTGCTTATGATGTCTGTCCACTTCTCTAAAGTGATTAATAACTGTTGCGTATTCTCCTTTAGGTAATTCAAATACGATGGTCGCTTTACCACTGAAGATTGTTTGACAAGACTCAGCGATTAATGCTAACTTCTCTAACTCCCCAAGAGTAATATTTTTATTTTCTTCCATAAACTTATCTTTTTTGGGATAGGAAACATATCCTCTTTCTTTATCTTACTTATTTCTTTAATGTAAGATTGTTTAATTTTTTCAACTTGTTGTGAGTCTTTTCTTTCTTCACTCTCCACCATCTTCAGGGCTCTCATCAACGGGTCCGTCTTGCTCATGTATTTCTAATGTTGGTTCATCTATATCGTCCTCAATATCCAAAGTAGTATCTTCTACTTCAAAGTCAAAATATAGGTTTTGAAGTTTATCTAAATCAGTTTTTTCAAATGTAGTTTTTAGCTGTTCTACTGTTTGTTTGAACAACTTTTCTTTTAATTCTCTTTCTTTGTTTAGCTTAATTATCTTGGCAATTTTAGTCATTGTTATTGAAATTTCTCTCTCTTCTATTGGAGATACGAATGAAATTCCTTTGTAGTTTTGGTTTTCAGCTTCAAACCCAACAACTTGTCCTTCATCAACAATACTTTTAGGTAGTGACCATTTAGTTGGGAACGTCATGTCAAAACTTAGATAGTTTTTCAATTTTCTTATTGAATGGACATATTCAACGAATGGTGCGATTTCTTTATAAAAACTCATTTGGTATATAGGTATGTGATTATGTAACTTATGGATAGTCCGAGGAAAATAAGCTCCCTGTTACTGTAAACCAATGGTTTTGGTTCTCTTTGTAACAGGGCACCTATAAACTTTGTGACATTTTTCAATGACACTAATATTGTAAAAACAAATATAAAAAGATATATTGTATCAATATTATGCATTCTTTTCTGTCTTGCTATGTTCTAAAATTTCTTTTCTGAATTGTTGAAGCGCGTCTTTCAACTCTTGAGCAGATTTTCTTGCTCTTGTTCCAGCGCTTTTATTTCCTTTGTAAAATTTAGTAGCATCAACTGATAACAACTCAGTTAGTTCTTTAATTTTTTCTAATGTTTCCATCTTTTAATAATAATTTAGTTTATTGTTTATTTTAGAAATATTAACTTTTTTTACCCTGGTGTAAATAGAATAAGGGTTTTTTTAACTAACACTTTTTTCTAACATCTTATAAAATTCTGTTAATATATCTAAGTCAGACTTACTGAATGGTTTATCCACATCAAAAACTTCAAATAAAAAATTAGGTATTGATTTTTTAACCGAATTATCAGGATGGTTATAAAACGTATCCATAAAAAATGATTTGAGGTAATCCTTATGTTCCCCTTGTTCTTTAATGGTAATATTCTCCGTTTTAAAATCTTTTAAGACTTTAGACCAACACCATTCAAAATGTAGTTCTTTATCTTCTTGAGATATAGATATTTTAGTCTCGGAATACTCGCCTGAGTCACCCATATAGGTATCCACGACAACATGATTCAAGGACTTGAATATGTCACCGTACAGTTCAATTTTCTCAAAATTCATATTATGAATATTGAACCAAATTGTAACCTCATCATCAGGGATTGGTTTGGACATCCAATTAAAAAAATTCTCCATAGAGTTCATCTATGGAGAATATAATAAAAGGATATTAAATGTGAATTTTTATTGTGTCTTTCTGTCGTAAGAAATTAAGTTTTTCATCTTATTCATTTCTTCAGAGATAACTTTTGACTTTTTTTCTTCTTTTGATTCTAAGGTGTTAAGTATTTTAGTTGCCTTATTAATTGAACTTGATTTGTCAGCTCCTTGTTGTTTAGACTTTAAAGAACCTTTGGTCTTACCTTCACCTGCAACTTCTATTGTTTCCTGTGGTTGTCTTTTGTAAGACGCTTTTTGTTGTTCAGCCCCATATAAGTTTTCGTCGAAGTTCTTTTTGAATCTTTCTCCTACTTTTTCACTTCTTTTTGAAACATTACCTAAAGCTTTACCATCTTTTCCTGTAACTGCATTTCCGTTTTTAGAATCACCTTTGATTTGTTTTGTAATCATTTCATCATCAGGTTTGATTTCGTCATAAACTAAGTTAGTCATACCAGGGTAAGCAAACGCTTCAATATATTCTCCAACAGCATCAGATGGATGATATTTCTTTTCATTATGTTCTTTTTCCATGTCATAATTACTTTGAGGGAAATCGTCAGGGTTTTCGTCATATCCTTTACCACCCATGTACATATCTTTCATGTAGTCTTTCATTTTCTCAACTACTTCTTTAGCATATGAATCGTTTTCTTGTTTGTTTTTAGACAAAACTTTATTAGTGTCTTTTAAACCTTGAGGTTCTTTCTTATTAAGATTACCTTTTTCTGCTTTATCTTTAACTTGTTGTTCTCTAACAATATTTTCAATCATATCAATTAATTCACTTTCAGTTAATTTTAAAGACTTAACCTCTTCTTTAACACTCTTAAGTATTGAAGATAAATTCTTTTGGTTTGTAATTCTTCTGTTTGATTCTTTTACGTTATACTTTTTACCATCAACTTCAAAAGAATCTTTACCATCCTTTTTAGCGTCAGCTAAAGCACCTGAGAAAGCATTTCCTTCTTCAGTTTCTTGTTCACCCATATCTTTTGGTATTCTAACTCTGAATGGTTTTCCTCCAAACTTGTTTTGGTATGCTTTAAACATTCTTGGTCCACTGTCACCACCAAACCATCTTTGGTTGTCTCCGTGTTTACCCATTAAAGAATCATAATCTGAAAATTCTTCTTCATCATAATCATCAAAAGCATCAGGATGAGTTTGAGCGTCGATATCATCAAACCAACCGTGTTCATCATCAAATGAACCCATCATCTTTGGTTTACGACTCACGTCCCATTGGTTACCACCTAAGTCTTCTTTTTCAAAGTCTTCACCTTCTTCTTCCTCATCACCTTCTTTGTCGTAGAAAAACCATTCTTCAACTTCTTCCTTATGTGACTTTGCGTCCCTTAATTTTTTAAAGTCAGCAGCAGTTATCTTACCTTTTGGCTCTGCAACGTCTATCTTTTTTTGACCACCTTTAAGTTGTTCACCAACTTCAACTTCGGTCCATTCTCCTTCATTGATGTTTTTTGAAAGTTCTTTTACTTTCGATTCAATTTCCTCATTAAGGATTCTTGAAACTAATTTGTCAATATTATTTTTGAAATTACTCATCGTTAATTATTATTTTCTTATAAATATCTTTATTTGGGTCTTTTGTTGATTTTTTCGTACTCATATTCCAAAATAGTCTTAATCACGTTCTCACTAACACCCATTTTACTTGAAACATTCTTAATTGCTTCTTTAACAGATTCATTTTTACTAATCTTTACGTTATTGATATCTCCTTGATTACAATAAGGGAACTTTGTACATTTCTTTTTAATCTTAACAAAACCTCCACCTGGTACTTGTGTTTTTCTACTTGGACCCCAATCTTTCTTCTTCGTTGACTTTGCCCACATTGAAGGACTTTCATAACCGCCAACTGAACCTGAAGTTGTTGCCTCTTTAGCTTCCACCTTCTCAACGTCGCCCTCTTTTAATTTTGGAGTTTCTCTTCTACTTCTTTCCCAAAATTCATCGTCACCTCCGAATACTGGTCCTGAATATGCTCCTGAAGAACCTGAACCTGTGGCTTCTTTGGTTTCTTTCTTCTTACGTCCATCACAATGAGCCTTTTGACTGAAACCTTTTGGATTTGAGCAGTCTATAGATTTCTTGTACTTTTCACTCCACTTTTCAGTAACCTCGTCTTGTTCCTTAGTTTCTTTCTTTTTAGATTTTCTATATGTATTTTTAGGTGTTTCCTCCTTGTCGTCCAATCCTTTTTTACCAATATTTGTTAATATAGTATTTAAGACATCTGTTGTTAAACCAGGAGTTTTACCACCAGGATAATAATTAGAATGACCTTCAGCCTCTTCAATATCTTTCTTTTTTGCATGAAGAAGTTTTTTAATACTTCTTCTAATCATTGGAGTCCCTTCTAAATCATCTTCAGTAACCCCTTGTTTGTATTGTGCATGGTCTGTCATAGTTCCTGTATTTGCTTTAACTCCGCCAAAAGCTTTATCTAATCCGTCTTTAAATACGTTTTGTGGTGTTTTATCCATGGTTATGCGTTTTTAAGTCTTGGTTCCCAATAACTTCTATTCATCCACATAAATTGATAGAACTCACGGAACATTCTTAATGTGATATCTTTAACATCACCTTCAAGTTTTCCTTTTTTGATTTCTTTACCAATTCTGTCGATTAATTTATCTTCGAATTGTTTAACAGTATTGTTATCCATAAAGTTTCTGATTTCTTTACGCATCAACACTTCAATCTCTTTTACCTCTGAACTTGTTAATGCCATTATTTTGAAATTAATAAGAATGTTGATGCAATGATACCAGCATAAGTTCCGACCTTCCATAAGAAAGTCTTAGTCCTTTGTCCCTTTAGTTCTTTATGTAAACTATTGGTTAAGTCTTCTGATATTTTTAATTGCTCATCTTTTTTACCAATGATGAATTGATTGTTTTTATCTTTATCTGTTAACAGAGTAATGATAGTATCTTTTTGAGCTTCTCTTTCGCCAAGTTTGACGATTTTGTTGTTCAATAATTTTACTTCTTCTTTACACCCATCATACTTTATAAGGTCTTTTGCAACCTGTCTAAGAATCTTATTGGGTAATGCCGTCTTGGTTGTATCTGTTTGTGAAAAAGAACTCAAGCTCAGCATCAGAGTAAGTGTCAATAATATTAACTTTTTCATTTGTCTTGTTTTTTACGATGGTTAAATTGTTATCAATACGTTGTACTTCTTTACTTATAGTTACAACATTTTCTTTTACTTCGGAAACTTTATTATCAATTTCCTTATTTACGACCTGAGCCGAACCAATTTCTTTTTGGATGGCATTTATCTTTTCCTTATAGGATTTAATGTCGGTCTTTATACCTTTGATTGTAAAGATGTTCCAAACGGATAATACAATGACAATAATTAGTAAAATAGTTTCTTTATTAACTTTCATTTTTAATGGATTATTGTGGAGACTCAGGAGTCTTCTTTCTACTAGCAAGTACTTTACCCCATTTAGATTTAAACTTTTG
>ENA-OSIY01001802-OSIY01001802.1-marine-metagenome-genome-assembly--contig:-NODE-1802-length-11337-cov-5.593162_pt1 | contig 11337 bp, 20 predicted proteins | sample MGYA00237884_ERZ534233 | MGnify/ENA primary metagenome ERZ534233 (study PRJEB26412, sample SAMN06343840) | marine metagenome | isolation source: estuarine water | place: USA: Columbia River Estuary... | reverse complement strand
CGGCGACCACCGAGATCTACACCTCTCTATTCGTCGGCAGCGTCAGATGTGTATAAGAGACAGCTTTCTGATGGTGATTCTTCTATGATAGATTCTTCTTTGGCAATTGGATCCTCAATCTTAGATTTTCTAGCATTAAGAATAGCATTGGCTTTTGCTGTCTTATTAATAGCATCTTGATAGATTTGCTTTCCAAAAATATAATCGTTAGTCATATCTTCAGTTACTTCTTCGATCTTAGATTCTAATGATTCTTCTCTTTCTAAAACTTCTTCAATTCTCTCTTCTAAAACCTCTTCAGTTGCTGATTCTGTTTCAATCATTTCTTCGATCTCAGCTTTTTCTTCTTCAATTTCTGTTTTTTCTTCAACAAGATCTTGTAAATCTGTCAATGTAGATTCGTCCCACTCATCAACAAAATCTGTCAATGAAGCTTCTTCCCAATCTTTCATTTCTTCAGCTAAATCATCATAAGCTTTAACTACTTTTCTCATTGATTCTACATTCTCTTCTATAGCAACTACAGGTTTTTCTTCACTGGGTTTGATATAATCAACTAATGACTTAATAAATCCTAAAGCAACCAAAGGTAAGATAGCACCAGATACAAATGATAAGATTCTTTTTTGATACAAAGGATCCTCATCAACTAAGTTAAATAATTCTACCCATGATTGGTAGTTATTAAGATTCTTAAATGCGTAATACATGTTACCCTGCATTTGCATTAAAGTAATAGTGATAAACAATGCCCAGATCAAACCTTTGTTCATTTTATCTAAAACTACTAACGAAGCTAAAGATGCTGCTGCACCAACTTCAAAGGCAATTGCCAATGTAACCGCTAACCAATATGGATTTGACATCGCGAAGAAGTCAATAACGTGAATTGTTGAGATGGTAGAAACCAACAGGTATAAGGTAACAAAAGTACCTATTACAAATCTATTTACTAATTTACTTTGATTCATTTTTTCTTTGTCTTTTTTGGAAACAACTTATTTAAATTGTCTTGTCTGCCATCGCAGCCACAATCATTAGCACCAGCCAACTTTGCTAATTTTTCAGCTAACTTATCAATTCCAGTTGCTGATGTAAATTTAGCAATATCGTCGCCTAATCCTCTTGATTTGACTACTTTAGCCATTATTACTTAGACTTCTCTAATTTTTCTATTTCAGTATCAATAACACTTTGTCTAGTTACATCTAACATTTTTCTGTCAGTTGACTGGATCATTCTCTTTTCAGCTTTTAAACCTTCGATCATTAAATCAGTTGTGGTTGCTCTAGCATCAATTTTCTTTTCAAGAACTTGAACTTCTTCAGTCAAAGCATCAATACGTTTGTTTAAACCTTTAGTACCTCCGTCTCCGCAAGATCTAAAGAATAATACTACTAACATAATTACTACAATCTTAGTAAAATGTTTGGTTAAAAAATCATTTAATTTGTTCATAATTTATGGTTTTATTTGTCTATATATTCGTACCACGTTGAGAGTGGAATTGTTTTAGTCTTTTAACAAATTCTTTAAAGTAAAACTTAACATCTGAGTCATCTAAAGAAAATACTTGGGGTATAGCATCCTCTTCATTTGCTATCCAAATTTCAACCCCATTTGGTTTAATACCAGTCCTATCCCAATAAGCAATGTAATATGCTGATCCTTGCATGAAGTAATCCTGTATCCATTGCTCTTCTTTTGGTCTACGACTATTTTTGTAGTCAATGACCAAAACACCTTTGTCAAATGTCTTGGAAACATTATCAACTGTACCAGCATAACCACCCATTCTAGCAGTCCATAAGAATTCTTCAGCTGTTAGGACTTCTTCGACTCTGGATAAAGTTCTAGATGAATTATACCAAAACTTCATAAAGAATTTCCAGCCTTCTGACAAAAATAATTCACCAGATTCATGGTCTTTGAATTGATTGACCTCATGATCGGTTGCTGCTAATATTTTAAGATCTGCTAGTTTTTCCTGTTGAGTACCTGGAATTGGTTTGTAAAGTTCAAGTAAGCGATGCATTACTGTTCCTCTATTCATAGACAGAGTCGAAATTCGATTGGCTTCAGATTCACCAACTCTTTTCTTCCACTTATCTAAACCAGATTGGTCCTTTGTTTGACCTAATACAGTTGTAATAGATGGAAATAAGCCTATGATTTTATCGTCTTCTGAGACCTCATAAAATCGCATGCCATCGATTTCTCTTCTGTTAATTGTTTGCATTAAAAAATGTAATTCCAGGCGTTAGAACACATTTGACTAATAGCTTCCCAATGATTGGCAGCTAAGTTAAATCCTAATTTTGCAAGGATAATGATAACTGTAGTCAAAACAGTGTGACCTAGAATAGACCAAAAAGAAAGTCTATCGAATTCTGGCCATAAGACAACTAAAAAGCCATCAGTGCCTTCTATTTTTTCCATAGAAGGAAAGGCTGCTTCAGCAATACCCATTTCCATCAAAACTTTGGTCATTTTTGGAAGTTGTTGAAATACCCAACCTTCTTGAGCTATTTCAGGAGAAGCCAAAACTTCTGGTGGCATATTAAGAACGGTATAGATTCTACCGATCCAATCAACTCGTAAATTGTTATTAGCTAAGAACTCTTCGTTAGCTTTTGCTACTTTGCGGAAAATATACCACAATCTTATTTCTTTATACAGTTTATACCAATACATATTCTTTTCGTTTAGTGTTCTTTTAAAATAAAAAAGTTTGGAGCTCAGCACTTACCCATTGTAAAGCATCTCTTCGCAGCATGATGCACGGTGATAGTGGTGTACAGATGGACTAAGCCTGTAGAGGTCGACTAAATTACCTTTACTCTATCATTACCGCGGCCATATCTAAGTCGCTAAACTTAGGTTGCTCCAAACTTGTAGGCAAGGTATAACTTTGTAGACTGCTTATTCAACTCTGTTATTATACTTTATATCTGTGCAGTGTATACCTTGGGTCCAATATCTTTAAGAACGTTTTCTTTGATATTTATATATCATTTTTTGCTTTTGTTTCATTAAACTGTTGTTTTACTTTATCACTGATTGGAATTGGATTTCCATCTTCATCTATACGAACGAATGTGATACTTGTTTCAAGAATAATCTCTTCAGCATGTGTGTAAACGTTAAATGATCTGGCCTCCATGTAAAGTGTGCAACTTGAGTTACCAATCTTTTCCATATTGCCATAGATCTTTAATAAGCTACCTTCTTTTGCAGGTCTTTTAAAGATACACTCATCGATTCTAACAGTTACCATTCTTCTATTATGGCAAAATTCCATTGCATAAGAAGCTGCAGCTGCATCGATCCAACTCATTAATTTACCACCGAATAAATTGCCATGAAATCCCAAATCGGACTTCTTGACAGGGTGTGTGTTTAGTAATTGCATTATATTTTGAATTTGTGGTCTAACCAATCTTGAAGTTCTGAAACTTCGATCAGACCTAAGTGTGCTTTTCTATTAGCTGCCATTGCATTATATTCAAAAAATCTATTTGTAAAATCAACATCTGGTCTTGATTCTCCTTCTTTTTGATTTCTAACTATGCCAACACCCCAATCTGTGTTAACTGTACAAACATCTAGATCTGAATTTGCTCTTAAGAAATAAAGAGCTTTCCAAACTGTACCATTCCATGGTCTTTGTTGACCATTAACATAATAGTCTTCTCTAGCATGAAAAATATCAGGTGGATTACAATCGTGTAGTAAAATATAACCATTTGGATTAAGATGTTGTAATGAATTTATAACGTCTCTTAAAACTTGGTCGCTGATATGTAATCCATCGATGAAAATAACATCCCATTTGTAATTGTAAATTTTGTCTAGTTCACCATCGCCGAGCATTTTAAAGAACTCATCTGATGTGAATGGATATGTAACTGGATTAACAGCATATTCAACACCTGGATCTACACTGTCCTTGTTTTCACAATTAATTTTATCAAAGCATATACTTGGATCGCATACGCCGATTTCTAAATAGTTTTTAAATCCGTTTTGTTGGATAATTGAATTGATGATGTCGTATCTTTGCATTATTTGCAGCAATTAGTTTGGTATAACATGAAATCTGATTTTGTAGGAGTTATATTTGGAAAGTAAAATTCATAAATCTTTCCATCTGCGTCTATGATTTTCCAAAAGCCAACTGGAATTGTAGCTCCTGTGGATAATTTCTTTGCATTTGTAAAGTCAACTTTAATCGTAACTTTTACTTTATTGCTATTTAAGGCTAAATTTCTTTCAAAGTGTTCTAAATTCTTCCAAACACCTCTGTTTAAATCTTGATGTTGAAGCGCGCAGTTAATATAAGTAAATGTTTTAGCTATTGTAAATCTATCGCATGCGAAATCGGCAGCTGGTGCCATGTGGCCTTTGTCGTAAACATTGTTTACATAATCTGAATCGTCTGATGTTTTAACTTTAGGATATAACCTAAACTCTAAACCAGATCTTGAGGCTGTTCCGTCTGGACATTCAACATAATATTGAACCCATCTTGGTTGTTCTAAAACTTCTGAATAAACTACTTCAAAAATATCAGTCTTAATTCTAACTGAATCTCTTCTATGTTGTGCGTATGTTACATTTGTAATTAATAGCAGTGCTATCAATAATAGTTTCTTCATGGCTTTGTCTTTTCCTCTCGTTCTGCTTTTCTTTTTGCTAATTGTTCTGCTTTTCTTTTTGCTCGTTTCCATCTTGGATATTCTGTTACAAATACCAACAACATGAAAACTAGAGCAAATGTTAAAATCATCTTATACATTTCTGTATTTATGTAAATGTCTTTCGATCTTTTCTTTTAAAGCTTCGTCAGAAACATGATCCAAAACTTCTGTCAAAATGTTCTTAATTATCTTTTGACTTTTGGTTCTTGCATGAGATCTATTACTATGCTCAACCATGTAAAGATAATAAGCTGTTTCATCAACTGACTTTAACTTATCTAAGTATTTACCAATTCTAGCATCAATACCTCGATTGCCATGTAGGTCTAATACATTTGGTAATGCTTTGTAGTAAAGTTCATCTAAGCGTCCTGTTAGATATTGAATCTCACCAAATTTAAAAATTTCTTGTTCAGTCATTTATGTTGAATTAAAAGTGGAGCGAAAGACGGGATTCGAACCCGCGACCTCCAGTTTGGTAAACTGGAGCTCTACCAGCTGAGCTACTTTCGCAATTTGGGTTGGATCAGAGGCCTTCTGCCAACCGAGACCTCGTCGTTGAACTTCCGAAAAAATCAGAGCGTACCGAGACACTATATAATAAAATTCAGGATGGCTTTTTTGTACGTGCTCTAACCAACTGAGCTACTGGAGATGCCGAAGCATTGTCTCCAGGTGAGATTCGAACTCACGACCACGAGATTAGAAATCTAGTTGTTACTTTTTGCAGTAACCATCCTTTAAGTTTTATGCTGTTTTCTTAGAAGCTACTGACCAAATAAAACCTACAAGAGCAGTAATAATACCTGCACCTTCAGCTAACATTGAATCATCTAAATAACCTCTAGTTACTAATACACCACCTAATACAGTTAAAGTGTGGCGTAAAATTCCTAATAATTGATCTTTGTTCATAATAATTAATTAAATTGTTAGAGCCTCTTGACGGATTCGAACCGCCGACCCCCTCATTACAAGTGAGGTGCTCTAGCCAGCTGAGCTAAAGAGGCAAATTAACGGGATACGATTTGGTTTCAGTTGTTGTAGAATTGAAAGTTATTTGCTGTATGTATCCCAAGGGGTCAGGTTTCCGTTTTTGCTTACCAGCGTGTTTACCAATTTCACCACAATTACCTTTCGATAAGAGGTAGGATTCGAACCTACAATGTACCGGTTCTGGATGCTTTTTTGTTGCTGTAAGAAACCTTTAATGTGTTTTACGCTTCTTTGTTCTTTTCAGAAACTTCTGTACGTACTGCTTGTGCTAATGCTTTAACATCTTGCATTGCTTTACGAACTCTTGTTCCAGCAGCTTTATTTCCTTTTTCAAAGAATTTTTCTGCATCTACTCTAGCTTCTTCTAGAACTGCGATAATTTTGTTGTAGTTTTCCATAATTGTTAATTGTATAGTTTATATATTTGTTTTCTTTTTTGTTTCAAAATTATTGTGCAGTGTCGATTCTTGTTTCGTAATGTTGCTTATTACATGGAATCTTAATTCTAACAGTGTCGTGAATATAGACATTAACTGGCACTTTTACTTCTTTGATTTGAATAGCAATTGAATCTTTCTTTTCTTTGATTGGTGGCCAAGGTTTATCATTGCCTCTGGTAATAAATGCCCAAACTATCATGCCACAAAAGCCAAGAATTAATAATAAGGTAAATGCTCCTCCTAAGAAAAGAAGATTAGATTGCTTCATTTGATAATGTTTTAAAAATTGATTTTAATGAGTGTTTTACATTTGATCTGATCTCATCTTCCATTTCTTGGCGACGAGTTTCTACTTCCATATCAAATGCTTTAACTAAACGCTGATACGCTTTTAGTGTAATCTTAACATTATAAGAATATGTGTGATTGATAATATCAACCATTCCATCTTGAATGATAAAGTAGATTTGTGAATGTGAATTCTTGATAAATCTTTTACCAGATAAGGGTGAAATCAAAAGTTCAGAATCTGTTCTTTTAATTAAAGATCTACAAATTGCCAAAGTTTCATGTTCAAAATCAGTCGGTTCGTGTCTTTCCGAAGGATTCATAGCTTTGTGCATTCTAAGTGCCAACTTTTGTGATACTCTTTTAAATTTGTGTAAAACTGTCATACTCTATTTTTAAGTTACAGATTTTATACGATCGTGTTTCCAATTGTTTCAATTGAGAGCGCATCGACTAACAATTTAGACGTGGTATAGTTTGTAGCCAATGGAATATCATAGACATTACAAAGCCTCATTAGCATGTGAATGTCAACTTCATGTGGATGTGAATACAAAGGATCTATAAAGAAAAATACTACATCAATGTTACCATCAACTAGAAGAGATGCAATTTGTGCATCTCCTCCCATTGGGCCTGATTTTAAACAAGTTACTTTTAAACCAGAATGTGCGATGTGTTTGCCTGTGGTTCCAGTAGCTACCAGCTCTATGTCCTTTCTTTTAAAGAAATCCATACGTTTCATAACAAAAGCGACCATATCAGCCTTTTTGTTATCATGTGCTATGATAGCTACTTTCATTTAATAGTTCTGATCGTGTAAGTGTGACCTGAATCGCTATTTTCTTGTAGCATTTGTCTGGTGTCTTCAGCTTTTTCTAAATCGTCAAACTCCAAAATTTCAGAGTGACCATCTAAAATTAAGACTGGAAGTGTGCCAGTTTCGGTCGTGATGTTTTTTACAATGATGTAGGTTTCCATTAGATTCTAGGATTTTTTATAGCTTCGATTTCATAAACCGATAGGTTTAACAGTGTATTGACAAATAGCGTAATAACATTTTCAACATCATCTTTGTGTGCCATTTCAACAGTCGTATGCATGTATTTCAATGGTGTTGCTAAAATTGCAGTCGGTGTGTTTTCTAAAAAGAAAGAAACTGTATCATTTCCGTAAGATCCGACTGTTAATTGAAGTGGTATCTCAAGATCATGTGCTGTATCGCGATAAAGTTTGATAAGTTTGCGATGGTTTTGTGCAGTATATTCAACACAAGGTCCTTTGCCACCTTCAATATCACCATCTTTGGCTTTATTCATCATTGGGTGATTTGTATTGTGGCAAACATCATGTACTAATGCAATATCAGCTTTGATAGTTTGAGCAATCATACGAGCTCCAAATAAGCCAACCTCTTCTTGAACTGAGTTAACTACATATAAATCAAATGGTAAACGATGATTCATTTTTGAAATACGTAGAAGCGCTTCAGCGATAATGTAACCACCAATCTTATTATCTAATGAACGACCAACGTAATAGTCACCTAACTCACTAAACTGATCGTCGAAAGTAACCATACATCCAACTTCAACACCTAATTCTTTAACTTTGTCAGCTGAATCAACTCCGAAATCTAACCATAATTCATGCTGATCTGGTCCCATTTCAGTGTACTTGTCTCTAACGTGAACTGCTGGAGATCCAAAGAATGCTTTAACTTTTTGACCTTTGTGTGTATGTACGATAACAGATTTTGAAGCTGCGATCATATTATCAGATCCACCAGCTCTTTTAACTCGAACGTAACCGTCTTTTTCGATTTGAGTAATGATCCATGCAATTTCATCACAATGTGCTTCTAAAACTACTCGATATGGCTCAGCATATCTATGTGATAAATCTTGATCAGCCGTGTTGCCTTTTAAGATTCCGTAAGCAGTGCCATAAGCATCAACTTTTACTTGATCGGCAAATGGTCTAATATAATCTGCCCAAATTTTCTGTCCTTCGGTCTCTTGACCAACTGGTGAAAATGCATTTAAATAATTGTAAAGAAATTCTTTTGAGTCCATGTAATTTTATTTTAGAGTTATACTCCGTAATAAATTAATGTTTCAGTTAGGCTTCAGCTTTGTCGTGACCTTCTTCTTCGCCTTTTTCAGCTTTGATGATAGCTTCAACAATACCAACAACGGCAAGTGCCATCGCGACATTTGAAATTAGATAAGCAACAGTACCAACACCTGGTAATGCATGAAGAATAGCGTGTTTTGCAATACCTTTAAACTGTACTTCAGCTATAATACCAATAATAGCAGCCAGAGCAACAAATTTAAATGGTCCTGGAGCACCTGCTAATTCAGTTGCATAATATGAAAGTTTGTTTAGAGCACCTGCTGCAACTTTTTCAGCTCCTTTTTTTACTTTGTCTAATAGATTAAATGGAGGAATGTGATGCATTTTGTGAGCAATCTTACTAACAAAAGGAATTCCTGCGTCATGACCATCAGATTCTAAAAGATCTGTAAAGTCTAATTCACCCGATAAAACAGCTTCATTGATAGATTCTAAAATTATCAATTCAAATGATTCTTTAACATCATCTTCTTTGACAGCTTCAGCAGCGGCTTTTGTAGCTTCTTTAGAAAATCCACTCATTACCCATGTTGCTGTAGAACTTGTAACTGACTTTAATTGACCAAGCTCTTTAATCATTAAATTCTTTGTATCAGTTCCAGCTTTACTAACCATATCCTTAATATCGGATGATTTAGTTTGAGCAGCTTTATTATAAAATCCTTTAGCAGCTGTAAATGCAGCCGAAATCCATTCTTTTAATTTACTAATCATTAATTTGATAACATTACCAATACTTCCACCCAATTGAATGATTTTTTGTTGAGCTCCAGTCAAGGCTTCTTTACCTTTTTCTTTTGCAACAGCAACAGCTTGAGCTAATTTATCTTTCATTTTAGCCATAATGCTTTCTTCATTGATTTCTCCTTCGAAAGCCTCGTCTAAAGATCCTAATTCTACTATGGCAATAGCTTCGTTCATAATCGGCTTAATATCTTCAAATTGATTAAAGATGTTTATTAGTAATTGTCTTCTAGATTCAACGATTCTAGAACTAGTAGTAAATGATTCGAATGTTAATAATTCCATTATGCGCGTTTTGTTTTTCTATATATCTTATGAATATATACATAAAAATAAAAACAAATTTATATGGCACAATTTAGACCATTCGCAATTACGCAAACTCCTCTAAGTCTTCCAGAAGGAACAGTTGGAGTAGGAAATATCGTTATAGGGGTAGAAGATCAAGACTATAACAATTTAGGAGGACTAGACTTTTTTGCTGGCCCCGATGAAGAATTAGGATATATCATTGCAATACGCAATATGGCAAATAATCAACCAACACACATTGCAGTAGATAATCTTTATTTAGATCCTCTTAATAAAGCTGCTGACATTACTTTAAGTAATTCAAACAAAACAGCAGCTCAAGTATTTAGTTATACTCAATCAGTACTTGGATTAAATTTAATCAATGGATCTGATAAAATAATGTTTAGCGCACAATATACCATTAGTAATTCTGGACCAGGTACATCTTATATTGGTGTAGGTCGTCATGAAATGAATATAAGTGGACCATTTAACGGTTTTCCAGGAACAGATGATAAAAGCATTGGTTTTTCTAGTGACGGCAAGTATTATTTTAATGGTAATGCTGTAGAATTAGATACACCTACATGGACTGTCGGTGATATTATTGATATAGCATTTGAGGCTGGTCAACGGATATGGATTAGAGTAAATGGAGGTTATTGGAATAATAATGCATCTGCTGATCCAACAGCTGGAACAGGTGGACTTGCTGCTTTTGCAATGTCTGACTGTTATCCTGTTTTATGTCCAGCGCTGTACGGTATTATGACTATTCAAGAAAATTCAATGTATAATGTACCAGATAGTTTTAATTTCTTTGGTAATAAAAATGCATCTATTAAATTTTTAAGAAGCCCTATAACAGGTGTACCTGTAGTTGATGATGCAGCTTTTGTAGCATTAGCACAAAGCTTAGTAGAAGTTATTCCAGCAACAGCAGCAAATGCCAAAATACAATTAAATAATAATGAATATTGGACTTCTTACGGAGAATCATATTGGACTTATGGTTACCAAGCTTCATTATAAAATAATCTTATAACAAAGAAAAAGCCGCTAAATGCGGCTTTCTTTTTGTACCCAAGGTCGGACTCGAACCGACACATCTTTCGATACCAGATCCTAAATCTGGCGTGACTACCAATTCCACCACTCGGGCATTTATTATGGTATCGATTTTACGATAGCTATGATAATTACTATTGCAAATATACCTATCGTTGAATAAAAAGTTACTTTACTCGCAAATTCAACTTGGTCTTTTCGTTTTCCTTGATGATTCATATTGGTAAATTTAGGTGGTTGGAGCGAATACTCAGAATCGAACTGAGATCTCCAGCTTGGAAGGCTGGAGTAATAAGCCATTATACGATATTCGCAATTAGAAGGTCACCGATGCTACCTTCTGTGATGGATATTTAATGACGTTTTGTCTATATTTCAAGGCGCAGGATCCATTTGACGTCAAACCCGAATCGGTATTAAAGTGCTCCCCGGGTAGGATTTGAACCTACGACCACACGATTAACAGTCGCGTGCTCTACCACTGAGCTACCGAGGAATTTATTGATGAGTCGACCATTTTTCTTACCATTGCGGGATAAAGAGAGCTATTGGTATGTACTCTTCATACTCTATTACAGATTGCGGCCTGTGTGAGTTCCCGATGCGCCATTGTCTTTCATTAACTTTTCTCCGTCCTATCTGTTGTGGGATTCTGGCAGTGTTCCCTC
>ENA-OSIY01001801-OSIY01001801.1-marine-metagenome-genome-assembly--contig:-NODE-1801-length-11341-cov-6.240945_pt1 | contig 11341 bp, 19 predicted proteins | sample MGYA00237884_ERZ534233 | MGnify/ENA primary metagenome ERZ534233 (study PRJEB26412, sample SAMN06343840) | marine metagenome | isolation source: estuarine water | place: USA: Columbia River Estuary... | reverse complement strand
GGTTATAGGAATCACTTTGATGTGTGTTAAGTTATGTGGTGGAAGAATAAGTGATGTTTCAACCGATATGTATGTAGGTATTGGTGTAATTTGTGGTTTTATGGGAATAATGATTAACGAAAAATTAGATTAAGATGGGAGAAAAATTTGAAGCATTCGCAATAGCAATATTATCGTTGATAGTATTAGGAATTTTTATGGCTTGGCCGGTTCAACTATTATGGAACGGATGTTTAATCCAAGCGGTAGATGGGTTAAATCCAATTACCTTTTGGCAAGCGTTAGGGATTAATATTTTATGTGGTATATTATTTAAAAATTCGTCAAGTTCTAAAGATTAATTTTGTATATTAAAAAAATAGTATTATCTTTGTACTCACAAAACATATAGATATGACTACATCAAATTACACAATCAGAATTGAGAACGAGAAGTTCGGGAAACTATTAAGTGAAACATTCGTGGATGCTATCCAATTCAAGTTATTCTTGAAGATGGTTCAGGGTTGTCTTGAACTGAAAAATGATTTGACTTTCTTCAACGGGAGTGACTTCTTAATTCACGTTCCACACAAATATTTAGTGGATTCGATTATCGCAACATCAACATTTGAGATGTCGTTGGCGGACCATATGAGAAGTAAAGTAGAGGCGTTAGTAACTAAATAATAGTAAGGTATGAGCACAAATTATTACAGAATACCAAAATCAGGTGAGGTTAGAATTAAATACCTTGACTTGGTTGAGAAAATAAACGATTTGGACATATGGAGTTCAGAGAGTATAATGAATGAGTTTAGAGACATTGAGAAAGGTTTTGAGAGATGGTCTGCTTGGGATGAGTTCATTGATGGATTGAAGATTCATATTGGGAAAAGAAGTTCAGGGTGGAAATTCTTATGGAACTTCCAAGATGGTAAATACTACACTAATAAGGAAGAACTATTAAAGTTCATTCGTTCAGGTAGAATTGTTAATGAATATGGTGAAATACAAAATACCGAAGAGTTCATTAAGATGGCATTGGAGTGGGGACAACCGGATGGTTATGTGTTGGATAAGAATTATATGGACGAACAAAGTAAGTTGGCTCATTATAAACCATTTACCGATATGTCAAAGTATTATGATAAAGAAGTTGATGGACTTAGAGTATCATCAACAGCTGAGTTTTCCTAGTTCTCTTTAAAGATAGGATGGTGGAGTCGCCGACTTTATGTCGGTCCAAAATTAACCCTCACAATAGTGGGGGTTTTTTGTTTTATATGATATTTATAAATAAACTGAATATGAAGGATATTATATTAACAGAAAAACAACTTGAAAAGTTGGTTACCAAAATGAAAACCATTAAAGAAGATGAAGGTCGTGGTTCATATATGGCAAAACAACAGTTATATGTTATTGCTAAGTTAGCAGAAAAAATGTGGGAGAAAATGGAAGAGGATGAGAACGAACAATTGGATGATTGGATGGAAAGTAAAATAGCTCAAGCGGAGCAAAGTATTACATCAGTAGTTAAATCATATATGTATGACGAATTAAAAGATGATAAAGAAATTGGTGGAATGAATAAACTAGGGTTTGACGACTTGATAATAGGAAAATAAAATGGAAAAAAAATTAATTCAATTTAAAAAAAGAGATATGTTTTTAAGAGAACAAGAAGAAGATGACAGTGATGTTAAAGTAGATGACACAAAAAATAACGCAAGTTTTCAAGATATGGTATCTATTTTATTACATTCACAAACTCAAGTACATATTTTTCATTTACAAACAAAATCATATTCAGAACATAAAGCTCTTCAAAATTATTATGAAGGGATTGATGCTCTTGTAGATGGGGTAATTGAAAGTTATCAAGGTAAATATGATGTTCTTACCAGTTATAAATCAATCAAAACTGAAGATTATCAAAGTTCTGAACAAGTTATTAAGTACTTTAAAGCGTTAGATACTATGGTTGAAAAAAATAGAAAAAGTGTAAAAGAATCTTATATTCAAAATCAAATTGATACAATTCAAGAATTAATCTATTCTACTTTGTACAAATTAAGATTCTTAAAATAAAATGAAAGAATTAATTAAACGTATATTAAAAGAAGAACAAGAAACTCCTGTCTTAACTAAGAAGGAGATTTTGTTGTTTAAATACATTAACGATAATAAACAGAAAGCCGGAACCAAAAGTGAGATGATTAAGTTTATTCAGGAGATGTTAAGATATTTTGGGATGCCATTAAATGAGGCGACGATGTATTACGAAATTTATACAGCTAATTTCAGACCGGATGGTGATTACGAAAATTTAACAAAAGAAAATTTTAAGGACTACAGACAATTTAAACAAAGAAAAGTTACCAACAATACCGCCTATGAATATGCGACAGCTAAGATGCCGTTTAAAGGGTCAAACATTGAAGGACAATGGAATGTAAACAATAACAATGATTGGTATTATGTTATTGAGTCATATGGTTGGTATCCGGTGTTTTTGTATGTTAATAACCAATGGTATAGAACATTAGATACTTATTCGTCCTCAACTAGAAAACAAATGAGTCAGGTCAATCCTGTTAAATACGATTCAAACTTAAAGTCAGATGTTATGAGTGTGACTAAAGGTGAAATGGAACGTCTTATAAATGGTAGTTATAATATTGATAGAGTTAAAACTGATAGAGTTTCAAACTTTGTCAGGTCTAAAGATAAAGTAACTAATCAATCAAAATTAATTAGTGGTGGTTTTGGTAATGATGCGGTTAGAGTTAATTTTATGATTAAAGATATTGAAGATGTTGATGGTAAAATTAAAATATCTGTCAAAGTTCTTAAAGGGGGTAAAATGGTTGATAGAAAAATGGTTCCGGATTCTAATTTTAGAGACAATCCTGTATTGTTGAATGATATTATGAAAACAATTAAATGGGATGTATTAAGAACTTATCCGAACTATTTAACGGATGACAACACAGAAATAGAATTAGTGGATTAAAAATAAAGGAACAATTAGTTCCTTTTTTTTTTATAAAAGTTTGGTAAGTTAAAAAATAGTATTATCTTTGTACTCACAAAACAGATATACTATGACAACTACCGCCACATCAACAACATCAAAAGTTAGAAATTATCAAGGTTCTAACAAATTCTTATTAAATCTTAAATCATCTTTAGAAAGATGGGGGAACTTAACACCTAAACAAATGGAATTTGCTGAGAAAGCACTTAAAAGTATTCAAACAGTTAATGTTGAGACAATGTCTGAAAACTTACAAAAGATTGCTAAGTATGACGGTCCAAATAATTTCATCAACGAAATCAAAGGTAAGTTACTTAAATACGGAACATTGTCTGACAAACAAGTAAACGCTACGTTAAGTCAAATCCAAAAGGATAACGATAAAGAGAATACTCGTAATTTCAAAATTCCTACTCCGGGTGATACTGTAACTGTTGGACGTAAAATTGGTCAACAAATGAAAGAGACTTACGGATTAGAATTTAATCCAATGGTTATTGACATTACTAAGTTGTTGGCAGTTTCACCAAAAGCATTCAAGTTCTCAGGAAAAATGACAACAGGTAGAAGTAAAGTTTGTAGATGTTGTGCTAAAACATTGACTGATGAGTTTTCAATGTTAACAGGTGTTGGAAAGACTTGTGCTAATCATATGAAAATCCCTTACATCACTGACATAAGTCAAGCTGATAGATTCCGTGAGGATTACTTGAGAAGAGTTGAAGAGATTGGTGAAATGGAATTTTGGGTTCCTAAATCTCAAGTTAAAAAGTGGGATGGTAAATGGGTTTTGGAATACATAATGTAATTCATTTTAAAAAAGGAACTAAATGTTCCTTTTTTTTGTTTATATAAAATAAATCGTTATCTTTGTTGTATGAATCCATATCCTAAACGATTACAATTATTATTAAAAGAAGTATATAAGGAGTTTCCTGAGTTAAGGAGACACCCTGACTATCGTATGTTTTATTTGTATTGGGCATATCCTGATGAAAGGGAGTATTTTATTGTTCTAACAAATTCGATACCGGATGACTATGGAAGTGACAATATGGTATCAATAATTAATAGTCTTGCTAAAACATTTGGTTTTGTGGAGGGTGTGTTAATGAAACCGGATGATTTTGAAAAACATATTTCAAAACCTATTGAAGATTCCATTAAAGAATTAAGGGGTAGTGAGTTCAAAACTTGTGCATATGAGGTTTGGTAATTTGACTTTTGATTTAAATTGATTATACTATACAAACAAACAATAAAACAATTTTATTATGAATATAAAGAAAGCTTTAAAAGAGAAAAACCGATTGGTTAAAGAGATTTTAGATTTACACACTAGAGTGGCAACATACAACTCAGTTGAGGTTGGGAATGTTAGACCATATTCGGCAAAAGAATCAATGGAATTACTTAATCAAAAAAGTAATGAGTTAGTGGAACTTAAAACAAACATCCACACAGCAAATGGTCCAGTGTATCAACACATTTTTAGATTGTCGGAATTGAAGTCTATGATTGCGAGAATTAAAAACTTGGATTGTAATGAGGGGATTGTTCAGGATTACTACTCAAGAAATCGTGAGACACCTGCTGTGAAAGAGACGGAAATCTCAATTGTTGAGAGAGACGAGATGGTTAAACATATGGAAGGACAAATTGAAGAGATTCAAGATATTTTGGATAACCATAACCAAATCACCGAAATATAATATGAGTGGTGATGTGGAGTTTGACGAATGTGATTTTTGTCATATAGAAAAACCGGTTGAGAGAACTTATTTAAGACCAACCAAATATGTTAAGTCGGAAAACCCTGATGAATATTTGAAGTTGTATAACGAAGGTGGATATTTCATCATTGTTAAAACTTGTTTCGAGTGTGGGGTTCCTAAAGTATAGTTCAGTGTCCGGAAGGAATATAATGTAATGTATATGGACTATTCCGTATTACCTACAAACTATTAGCAGAGTCCTCGACGTTTTGATGATGATAAAGTACTCAAACCTCAACATTCAGCAGTTCAAAATTAATTTGTCAAAACTTAAAACTCTTTTTGATTTACTTATTGAACTTCCAACCTGAATTATAAAAAAACCCTCACTTCGGTGGGGGTTTTATATTTTAGAATTTTATTTCAAAGTTTATTGGAACGTTAACATTTTCTTCGTAGTTTTGTTCTAAATTTAAATAAATTTGGGAATCTGATGGATTAAATATAAAACTACCTTGACCACCTTCGTTGTTATACCAATCTACATCAGTTTCTTCTAACCAGTGATATAACATATCTTCAATAAGTTTTGGCATATCTTCAGATGACCCGTTAATAGACATATCACCATCTAAAGACCCATTATCACCACCACCTTGAAATCTTGCTTCACCTTCACCATTTTCACCAATCAGTTCAAATATCCTTAAAACTTCGTTATATGTTTCTTCACTATAATCTTCAGAAATTTCTTCTAAAGTTTTTGAGAACTCAAATCCGTTACTTTCAAATTCCCATTGAGTTGCGGACGCTGTTAATGTTCTTTCAATACAATCTATTTCAAGGGTTAATTGTCCTCTAAGGTCACAATCTGTGGTAGCGTTTTCAAATAGTTCGTTGGATTCAATAATTTCATTAAGAACTTCATCAATTTTTGCGTAAGTTTCTATAGATATGTTTGTTTGTGGTGAGTGAAACTGTTCATCTTCCCAATCTAAACCACACGATTCTATATAGTATTCTTTATAAGCGGTTTCAGCTCCGTATGATTGTAGATAAAACGAGAAATGTTTTAATGATTTTAATTGTTCGTCAGTTACTTGTGGTTGCATAAATCTTTTTATTATAAATATATTAATCTACATTAATGTCTAGTGTTCTTATCATCCACATAGGTTTTTCTTTGGATTCTATGGCTAATATCCACTCTTTTGCTGATGGAATATAGTTATAACAATCTTCTTTGACGTGTTGTTCACCCACATAACGTGTATAGACGACTTTTCCGTCACTATTTATGAATGATTGACCAAACTTCTGTTCCATCTCAAATATTCCCTCAGAGTGGTGTCTGAACATTCTATGTATTGAGTGACCATACCAAGATTTTGTTTGGTCAAGCCAATTATGTAAGTGAATATAATCTTCCCATATTCCACCAAATTTCTTGGCGGATGATTTTGCGTGAATAATTGGATGTGCCATTTCTATAGTTTTAACTATTTATAATTATAATTAAAATTACCACATAGAAAAGAATGAAATTAATAATAACGGAATCCAAATATAAGAACATCATATTCAATTACTTTGATAAGTTTGGTGGTGAGGTTGATGGTAACTTTATCAATATGTTTAAGTTGGACGATAGAACTGGTATGGTTAGTTATGATAATGCCTACAAATACTTAATTGAGTGGAGAGGTGAGGAAGAATCAAAAGAACTTGCCAAAACTTTATTACTTCAAAACCCACACCATATAGATGATTATGGTGGATACGATTTCTTCTTTGAGGTGGATGACATTGACTATTGGGAATTGGATGAAAAACAACCAAATGTTGTTGTTAGTGTAAAAGTTAATGATTTATCAGGAACTGTTACCGTTTCAAATGGTGAGAATAGAACATTAGAAGATGCGTTAAATGATGATGATTACGGATGGGAAATTAGTGACGAGGTTCAGTGGGGTATAAACGATTATTTCAAAGAGAACATAACATCAAAAACAGGAATTAAAATAATTTTTGATTCAGAATATATTAGTCAACAATAATTATGAAACCACATTTACAAGAATACATAGACGAATTTAATAATGGTGAATTTGACGATTTACTAAAAATATTTGGTAGTATGGAACAAATACTTACCTTCTTCCAAAAACAAAATATATTAAATGATATTGACCCTTTTGATGATAACTTAAGTGATTATCAATTGGAGATATTAAATTATCTTTTAAATGTTTTAAACGATAAAGAAACACTTAGAGTTTGTATTTCTAAGTTAGACGATATTGTAATTAAAGATGACGGGTATTATTTATATATTAAAGACAGAGAGGATTTAGCTGAGTTATTTTATAGTGGTGGTCGTGATACTTCTGCTAGAGATGTTGCCAAAATAGTGTTAGGTGAAGATGATATGTGGGATAGATGGGGTAACACAACCGATGATGTCTATAGAGATGTTATTGAAGAATTAGATGATAAAAACATAGAACATTTAAAAAAATATATGTTAGATGTATTAACCAATTGGAAAATTGAGGTTGATGATGAGACACCTGATTTATTTAATAATATGGCTGATGATGAAGGTATTTTTTATTTAACGCCGGAGAATGTTGGTGATGTAATTAGGAATGAGGAGTCTTTTTGGTATCTAATAGATAATGATTATTTAACTGATTTTTTAAGTGAATTATATAGTGTTCATTCAAATGCTTATAATAGTGCGTATGAAACTGAAATATATAATTCTGTAACAAATGAGTTGGAAACATTCTTTGATATGAAAACCGCTAAGTGGGAATCAATACCATCAAGTTATAATCCTGAAAAACTTATTGAACATTATGTGTTAAAATTTAATCCAAATGAGGTTTTTAATTCTATTAGTAAATATGTTGCCGATACTGGTAATTGGGGGTATTATGCCAATAACCTTGATTATGTTACTAATTGGTTAAATATGATGAATACATTTATGGATAATGGTGCCGAACCTTGGCTTGATTTTAGAATACCGGAATATCCTAGTAGTAGTTTGGTGGATAAATACATAAATGAGTTTTTTCCTGACTACATATAATGGAAGATAGAAAAATAGAATCAATTAAAAAAAACATCGTTAAATTGTTTGATGATGTTATAACTATGGAAGGTCAATATAGTATGCCTTATTCATCTGCTGATGATGATTATGCTGATTGGTCTGTAACTTATAAGATTGATAAAATTAAACTTTGGGAGACAAAGGAATATCAAAGGTGTAGATATAGTGGAACCATATATCTTGAACCAATTGAAATTAAAGTTGGACATCAAGGTGATTGGGAATATATGAAATATGTTTCAGATTTACCAAGTTGGATTGAGGATGATATTAAAGATTCAATTCTTGATGAGGTTGAAACTTGGTTACCAAATGTTTGTGTTGATGTTGATTTTTCTTATTAAGTCAAACCATTTCCAAATTGGTCAAAGTATCCAATAACTGCGTTTGAATACATATATGTGCTATCATACATATTTTTATTATCAATTATTTCTGTTATAATGTGCCAAACCAAGTCTAACTCTTGTTCTTGAGCAGTGTCATTATAAGTAAAATTCTGAATAAAATCGTGAAGTGTATCGTCATCAACATCTACAGTATCAATTTTTGGGTTGGTTAATTCTAATGATAAGTAAAAATTAAACATCTCAGAATCTTCATAACCAATATCCCAATTCATAATATAACATTCCGAGTTAAGTTCTTCATCATCTACTAACTTAATAGATGTAAAATTATTGCATTTAGCATTAATTTCATCTCTTAATTCTTGATTAATGTAAAAATATCTTACATTTCCCACTCTACAATATTTTTCATAAATGTCTTTTCCCCACGCTGGTAAATCTTTGGTTCCGGTCATTACCATAAAATTATAGAACATTTCCTCAAGGTGTCCATCAAGAACAAAATTACTATAAGATAAATCATTAGGGTTTTCTACTTTCCATTCTATAGAGTCGTCGTTAAGATTGGCGTGTAATATTAATCCATTAACATTAACCGGAGGGTTAAGGTCTTTAAGAAATAGTCGTAATAATTTATCTTTGTTCATAATAATAAATATGTATATTTATATAAATAGTGAATAAATAATATGGCAAAGTTAGAAATCGCATTACAAAAGTTAATAGATAAAGAGGGGTTTGATGAAACAAAATCAATGTTGGGTTTAACTACTATAGAGTTAATACAAAAAAGTGATTGTCAAATAGATTTTGAAATGGCAAATAATATTCTTAGTTATTTATTTAGGGAAAAATTATTCCCTATGAAGTATAAAAATTGTCAATTAAGTTATGATGGTTTTAGTGGTGTGGTTAATTGGGAATGTGATTGGAGTGGTGATTATTATAATGATTATAATGATGAATCAACATCTAGTATGGCAACACCATTTTGGGATGGTTATGGTAATATTCCCGTTGACACCGAATTATACCAAGCGGTAGATTCAGAGAGTAACCCAATTTTATTAGGCGATTTGAATAATAATCAATCTTATACTTCTATTGAGTGGAATAAAAAATTTGATAATCTCGCCTCATACAGTATGTGGATAAGAAGATTTTACTTACCTAACGTTTATGAGGCAATCTCACAACATTTGGATAATTATCGTAATTACGAGGATTAAATTAAAATTCTTTCGTTTGTTTTTTTTAGATGTATATCTTTAGTGTCTTTAGCAACATACAATAATACGTCACCATTTTCATATCCTAAATACTCTTCACTAATTTCCGCAGACATACCCAACAATATTGTTTGGGTGTTGAACCCAAAATTTTTAACATCTTCTCCATCTAATTGTTCGTCAGGTTTTGCTTTGAAAAAATAATCTTTCCAACGACCACTCCAAGATATGTAATCTAAATATTGAATCTCAACTTGTTCATCACTATACATATTTCCTGTTGCGTCACACTCGTAACAATTTGTCTCACCATCACCACCACAATATTGACAAGATTCTTCTCCACTACCATCACATTTTCCACAAGTCATTCTTCCGGAACCTTCACACATATCACATTCTTCACCATCTTCATAAACACCTGAACCATCGCAATAGTCGCAATCCTCTTCACCATTACCATCACATCTATCGCATTCGGTTTCACCAGTTCCATCACAATTGTCACAAGGTTCGTGTCCGTTATGACAATTAGGACAATCAACCTCAGGTTCGGTATTGTAGATTTCAATTAATTCAACAGCAAACATATTTGTTTCAATTCTGTCATAAGATTCGTCAATGTCTTGTTCTTTATTATTAATAGGAATTAAGAAACTATAAAAAATAACATCTTCGGGTGACATTCTATCTAATAATGGTTTGAAATGTTTATCATTCCATAAAGATTGGTATACGGAGTTAGGTGATGAGTAGTCATCAAAGTAATTTGCCGTTTTCTTAACTAACGCAAGTAATTTGTGTTTTTCCATAATATTTAAAGGATTGTAAAACTATTATCATCAATATCATCGTCAGTGGTTTCTGATTCGGTAACCTCACTATCTATTTCTTTACCATCATACCAATTAAGATTACCATCATTTCTCATTCCGTAAATATAATTCATCATATCGTCTTTATCTGTCCCGTAAGTTTCAATTTCGTGTCTATGTGTTGATTTAACCCATTGAGTTTCCCAAACGGCCCAATCAAAAGCGACTTGTTTATATGTCGGTCTATAAAGAGGTGTGGTTAATTTTTCTTCTTCAAACGATTCAATATTCAAATTCCAAAGATTATAGATATAATCCGCGTCAATGGTGTAGTCCTCACCTCTAATTCCAAAATAAGATTCAACAGAACTTATTGCTTCAGTTAACTCAGATTCTTGAGATGTTTCTAATTCACTAAAATCAACTTCTTCCATTAACATTTTGACTAATCTGAAGATTATTTTATCAGGGACATTTTCAAATACGCTTTTCATAAAAGTTTTTTATTATAAATATGACGGATTCAAAAAAAATGTCTATATTTGCCCTATGGTATTGAGCACACTACATAACGATTTAGATTTAGTCGGGAGAGGACATTTGGTCAATCCCGATTGGAATCGTAATTTCCGTGAAGACCAAGATAAGGTAACAAAAGTTATTAATGAGGTTCTTGATATGGAATTGGGTGAACACATTCGTAAAGATACAATGTTGTCGGATGTTTATTTCACAAAGTATTGGGGTTGGACAAATTATTGTTTGGTTTATAGAATAAAAGAAAGATATACCAATGTGGGGATTCTGATTGGGTCTATTTTAGAATCAACCGATGAGGTGTTAAGATGGTATGACTTGACAACTAAATTTAATTTTAATATCCTTATCGTCACACCATATGAGACTTTTAGGTTTACTTATTTGGATTTGTTATACGAATATATGACTATGGTTAAAGGTAATAATAGATATACATCTGTTACAACACACCCGAGAATCCAACAAATGAAAGAGTGGGTTACAAAATATAGAGAATATACAAGAGTAACGCAAAAAACTTCTTTGGTCGTTGACCCTTATTCTTATAGA
>ENA-OSIY01001799-OSIY01001799.1-marine-metagenome-genome-assembly--contig:-NODE-1799-length-11352-cov-5.226608_pt1 | contig 11352 bp, 11 predicted proteins | sample MGYA00237884_ERZ534233 | MGnify/ENA primary metagenome ERZ534233 (study PRJEB26412, sample SAMN06343840) | marine metagenome | isolation source: estuarine water | place: USA: Columbia River Estuary... | reverse complement strand
TAATTAATAATCAATAAATATTATGGCAAAAGAAGTTAAAGCTGAAGAAGCTAAGGAAAATTCTATCGAAAAGATAAAAAGTAGTATTAGTAAAAAAATACAGGGTGGTTTTGATTTAGATAAATTTAAAAAGGCTAAATCATTAGATAAAAACATAGGTTTTAAGAAACAAGAATGGATACCTGTATCAAAAGCTTTCCAAGACGCAACGGGAATACCAGGTATCCCTGTTGGTCACATTTCTGTTCTTAGAGGCCACTCAGACACAGGAAAAACTACATTAATGATTGAAGCAGCTGTTAATGCTCAAAAAATGGGAAAATTACCTGTTTTCATTATTACAGAAATGAAATGGAGTTGGGAACATGTTAAATTGATGGGATTTAAATGTGAAGAAACAGTTGATGAAGAAACAGGTGAAATTTCATTTACAGGTAATTTTCTTTATGTTGACAGATCATCTTTAAAATCAATTGAAGATGTAGCAGCGTTTATTGCAGATTTGTTAGATGAACAGAAAAAAGGAAATTTACCAAAAGACTTAGTATTTTTATGGGACTCAATAGGATCTATTCCTTGTAACATGTCAATTGAATCTAAGAAAAATAACAATGAGTGGAATGCAGGTGCAATGAGTACACAATTTGGTAATTTTATCAATCAACAAATTGTAATGTCTCGTAAATTAGGACAAGATTTTACTAACTCACTAGTATGTGTTAATAAAATTTGGGTAGCAAAACCAGCTTCATTTATGGAACAGCCTAAAATGAAAAATAAAAATGGTGAAACCATGTATTCAGATTGTTCGTTGTTAGTAACTTTTGGAAACATTTCAAATCAAGGTACTAGTAAAATTAAAGCAACTAAGAATGGAAAAGAAGTTGAATTTGGTAAACGTACTAAAGTACAAATTGAAAAAAATCACATTACAGGCATAACAACATCTACTAAAATTATTGCTACACCTCATGGATTTATTTATGATGATAAGAAATTTATAGAACAATATAAAAAAGCACACTCACATGAATGGGCTAAAATATTAGGATCAGAAGATTTTGACATTGAGGAAGAAGCAGATGTTAAGGAAGACTTCAATAATATTATGAATATAAATGAAGAGTAACTATCTTGAAATATTAAACTCACTGAATAAAGATTCAGTTAAACCTAAACTAAGTATAGATTCCAATGTGTTAATAATAGATGCAATGAACTTATTTATGAGATCATTTTGTGTTATTAATCATGTAAACATTCATGGAAATCACATTGGAGGTTTAACTGGATTTTTAAAAGGTTTAGGTTCATATATTAGGATGCATAATCCAACAAGAGTTATTATTGTTTTTGATGGTGAAGGAAATTCAAATTCTAAGAAAATGCTGCTTAATTCATATAAAGATAATAGAACAGATCTAAAAATGATTAAGAAAAATTTATTTAGCAATAAAGAAGAAGAATTAACATCAATTTCAAATCAACTAGACCACTTAATTTATTATTTAAATTTACTACCAATTACCTTACTGTCTGTTGATAAAATTGAAGCAGATGATGTAATATCATATGTAGCTCAACATTTAAAACCAAAAGCAGACATAGTAACAATTGTTAGTGTTGATAATGATTTTTATCAATTAGTAGATGATAAAATAACAGTATATAATCCATTACTTAAAAAACATTTTTACAGACAACAAGTAAAGGAAAAGTATAATGTGTATCCTGAAAATTATTTGTTGTATAAAACCTTAATGGGTGATAAGAGTGACAATGTTACTAAAATTAAGGGATTAGGTGAAAAGAAAATACAAAAAATGTTTAGTTTTTTACAAGAAGATAAAAAATATCAATTAGAAGACATATTTAACCATTGTGAGGAAAATAAACACGTACATGATATCTATCAGAAATTAATTTTATATAAAGAAACAATTAAGATTAATAAAGAAGTAATGGATTTACAAGATCCCAAAATAACAGACATTGATTTAGAGTACATTCATGATAATTTAGCTGTCAAGCCTAAAAAATTTGATACTATTAATTTTAAAAAATCATATCATGAAGATAATTTAAATGATTCAATAAAAAATGTTGACATGTGGTTAAAAGACACATTCAATCAATTATATACATTTACATTTTAAAATAAAGTTATGGCACCACAGGTAAATAAACTTTCAGAGTATGGTTATGGATTCCAAATTAAATCCATATTTTCTCTCACACATGATAAAACCTTTTTATCTCAAATATGTGATATTTTATCATCTGAATATTATGAAAGTGAGGCTCATCAGTGGTTAATTGATACTATATTAGATTATCATAGAGAATATAACATCCCTCCAACATTAGATGTATTTAAAATTAGGATTAAGCAGGTTAAAAATGAAGTTTTAAAAGTAGCTATTACTGAATCTTTAAAAGAAATTTACACAATCAAGCAAATTGAAGATTTATCTTTTATTGAAACTGAGTTTTTGAATTTTTGTAAAAATCAACAATTGAAAAATGCATTAATGTCATCAGTGGATTTATTAAGTGCTGGTAATTATGATGATATCAGAACATTAATTGACAATGCTTTAAGATCAGGTCAAGATAGAAACATAGGACATGAGTATAAAAAAGATATTAAGAATAGATACAAGAAAAATAGCCGTAAAGTAGTACCGACTCCCTGGCCAACTATAAATATTATTACTAAAGGTGGCATAGGTGGTGGAGACTTATTTTTAATATTAGGAAGTCCCGGAGGAGGTAAAAGTTGGGCTTGCATAGATGCTGCTAGTTTTGCAGCGCAAGCTGGATTTAAAGTAATCTATTATACAGGAGAATTAGGTGAAGATTATGTAGGCAAACGTTTTGATGCTAATTTAACAAATATTGGAGTAAGTGAAATAGAAGATCATCAAGAGGAAGTTGAAGAAGCTTTAAATAATCTTAAAGGTGAATTGATTGTTAAGGAATTTATTGCTGGTGAAGCAACATTATCTACAATAGAATCTCATTATAAAAAATGTGTATCACAAGGGTTTGAAGCTGATTTAATTATAATTGATTATTTAGATCTTTTAAAATCAAAGCGAAAAAGAGAAAATAAATTAGATGAAACTAATGACATTTATCTTGCTGGCAGAGGATTAGCTCGTAAGTTAAAAATACCAATTTGGAGTCCTTGTCAAGTAAATAGAGCAGGTGCACATGATGATGTAGTAGAAGGTGATAAAGTAGGTGGAAGTTATGGTAAAATGCAAATTGCAGATTTTGCTATGTCACAATCTAGAAAAAGAAAAGATAAATTAAATGGTACTTGCAGATGGCATATTATAAAAAATAGATATGGACCTGATGGAATGACATATAATTCTACAATAGATACTAGTACAGGTCATATAGTAATAGATGAAAATGAAATGGGTGAAATTCCAGATGGAAATTCAAATAATAATTTTAGTAGTAATAATATTTCTACTATTGATAAAAAATCATTAGCTGACAAATTCTTTTCTTTAGAAAACAAAGGAGTTTAATATTTATCCATACAAATAATCAAAAAAATCAAACAAACAATGAATGTATCGCAAGAAATTCTGAGCTCAATCTCCGTTTACATGAAGTATTCAAAATATCTTCCTGAAAAACAAAGACGAGAAACTTGGGAAGAATTAGTAACAAGAAATATGGAGATGCATATTGGAAAATTCCCCAATTTGGAAGAAGAAATTAGAGAAAACTATAAATTAGTTTATAGTAAGAAAATTTTACCATCCATGAGAAGTCTTCAATTCGCAGGAAAGACTATTGAAATAAATAATTCAAGAATATTTAATTGTTCTTATTTACCTATTAGTGATTATAGAGCATTTTCAGAAATAATGTTTTTATTATTATCTGGTTGTGGGGTTGGATATTCAGTACAAAAACATCACATTGATGAGTTACCTGAAATACAAAAACCAACAAAGAAAAGAAGATATTTAGTAGGAGACTCAATAGAAGGATGGGCTGATGCTATTCGTGTTTTAACAAAAGCTTATTTTGGATACACAAATGCAGTTCCTGATTTTGATTTTAGAGACATTAGACCAAAAGGTGCTCAATTGATTACAACTGGAGGAAAAGCACCAGGACCAGAACCTTTAAAAGAATGTCTTTTTCAAATTCAAAAAATATTAGATAGAAAACAATCAGGAGAGAAACTAACTCCATTAGAAGCACATGATATTTCTTGTCATATAGCAGATGCTGTATTATCAGGTGGTATCAGAAGAGCAGCTTTAATATCTTTATTTAATTTAGATGATGAAGAAATGCTTACTTGTAAATTTGGCAATTGGTGGGAAACAAATCCACAAAGAGGAAGATCCAACAACTCAGCTGTTATTATTAGACATAAAATTGATGAAGAAGAATTTTTCAATTTATGGAAGAAAATAGAAATGTCAGGTTCAGGTGAACCAGGAATTTATTTTTCAAATGATAAAGAATGGGGCTGTAATCCATGTTGTGAAATAGCTCTTAGACCTTATCAATTTTGTAATTTATGTGAAGTAAATGCTTCAGACATTGAATCTCAAGAAGACTTAGAACAAAGAGTAAAAGCAGCTGCTTTCATAGGCACTCTACAAGCATCATATACTAATTTTCATTACTTAAGAGATGTTTGGAAAAGAACAACTGAAAAGGATGCTTTACTAGGTGTAGGAATGACAGGCATTGCTTCTGGAGCTGTGTTGAAATGTGATTTAGAAAAAGCAGCAAAACTAGTTAAAGAAGAAAATGAAAGAGTAGCTAATATTATTGGAATAAATAAATCAGCTAGAACAACTACAGTAAAACCATCAGGAACTAGTTCATTAGTATTAGGCACATCATCTGGCATTCATGCTTGGCACGATGCTTATTATATTAGAAGAATAAGAGTAGGAAAAAACGAAGCAATTTACACTTATTTACAAATTTATCATCCTGAATTAGTTGAAGATGATTTTTTTAAACCAACAATTCAAGCAATTATTTCTGTGCCTCAAAAAGCACCAGATGGTGCTATATTGAGAAGTGAATCAGCATTAGATTTACTTGAAAGAGTAAAATTATTCAACACAAAATGGGTTAAAAAAGGTCATAGAAGTGGAGCAAATACAAATAATGTGTCAGCAACAGTTTCTGTTAAGAATGATGAATGGGATGCAGTTGGAAAATGGATGTGGGAAAATAAAAATACATTTAATGGGTTATCTGTATTACCTGCAGATTTAGGTTCATATGTTCAAACACCTTACGAAACTTGTGATGAAGCAACATTTTTAAAAATGTCAGAAGCATTAACAGGCATTGATTTAACTAAAATTGTTGAAATAACAGATAATACTAATTTAATGGGAGAACAAGCCTGTATGTCAGGTCAATGTGAAGTGGTTTAATAAAACCATTTCTATTTAATATTTATTACAAAATTAAATTATGGCTTCGATATCAGGATCACTTATATTCAGATTAGTAAAAGGTTCAGCATTAACATATGGTGAACTAGATGGAAATTTTCGCAGTGCTTCTCAAAATATAGATGCTTTAAATGCTAATGTTATATATAACAATTTAAATATAACATCTTCCCAACATATTACAGGTTCTTTAAAACAAGGAGCAACTAATAATATAGCTACAGGAACTGGTTCCCATGCTGAAGGTAATACAACAACAGCGTCAGGTTATTATTCCCATGCTGAAGGGAAAGATACAATAGCATCAGGAATTGGTTCTCATGCTGAAGGTGAATCAACAACAGCTTCTGGTAATTATTCTCACACGGAAGGTGCTAGCACAATCTCATCTGGTCTTAGGTCACATGCTGAAGGACAAAGTAACATAGCCTCAGGTAGTTACTCACATGCTGAGGGATATAACACTCTCGCAAAAGGTACTAATTCCCACTCTGAAGGATATGGTACAACAGCAATAGGAAATTTTTCACACACTGAAGGAAATACAACAACAGCTTCGGGTAATTATTCCCATGCTGAAGGTGATAGTACACAAGCAATAGGAAATCATTCCCATGCTGAAGGTGCAAGTACTCAAGCAATAGGTGAAACTTCTCATGCTGAAGGAAGAGACACAATAGCATCAGGAAGTTATTCCCATGCTGAAGGCCTTGGTGCGATATCCTTAGGTATTTATTCACATGCTGAAGGGAAAGATACAATAGCATCTGGGCAATCTTCCCACTCTGAAGGATATGGAACAACAGCTTCAGGTTCTTATTCCCATGCTGAAGGTACTGGTACACACGCTGATAATAATGGTGCACATGCAGAAGGAATACAAACAACAGCCTCAGGACTTTATGCACATGCCGAAGGTAAACAAACAACAGCTTCAGGTAATTATTCTCATGCTGAAGGTCAAGATGCAATAGCATCAGGACAAAGTTCACATGCTGAAGGAAAAAGTACAGTTGCAAATGGAACAGGTTCCCATGCTGAAGGATATTTTACAAATACATATGGATTATATTCTCATGCTGAAGGTAGACAAACCTTAGCTTCAGGTGCATATTCACATGCTGAAGGTAGAGATACAATATCAAAAGGACAATATTCTCATGCTGAAGGTACTACTACCACTGCATCAGGTATTTATTCTCATGCTGAAGGTGAAAACACAGTAGCATCTGCAAGAAGTTCTCATGCTGAAGGATATTTTACTTCAGCGTCAGGAACTAATTCACATGCTGAAGGCAATGTTACTGATGCTATAGGAAATGGAGCTCATGCTGAAGGATTAGCTACGATAGCATTAGGATTAGCATCACATGCTGATGGTTATTGGACAATTGCTTCAGGTAGTTATCAATATGCAGGTGGACGATTTAATACTCATAATGATGATACATCATTATTTATTATAGGAAACGGTACCGGAGAAGCAACAAGAAAAGACGCGTTTAAAATTAGAATGTCAGGTTCAATCCAACTACCAACAACTCAATCAGTCGCACCAGCTTGGACAGGTGGAGATGGAGAAATAGTACCTGTTACTGTTGGAGGTGCACATTTGTTATATATGTGGATGAGTGGAGCTTGGAGAAGTTCATCATTTGTTTAAAAGAACCCAAAAACAAATTTGGTAATTTAAAAATTAATTCGTATATTTACATATATTAAATTAATGTATGAAAAAGAAGTTATATTTTAAATGGATACGATTCACTAAAAAATTTTCTAAACGTTACATCCCTACAAAAGATGAAGAAAAAGTTTTAGACATAATTAAAACATTACTCAAAAACCCAAAAGTAAAATATTATTTTGATCCCCACACATTAGAACGATACTTAGTTTATAAAGAAGGGGAAATTAATATTATTATATCATCAGTAGATGGAATTATTATTGGTAACCACCAGTATGAATATAGAGTTTTTGTAAAATCACCTATATATGAAGAAATTACAAAATCTTTCGATAGATTTCTACACAATAAAGTAGTAAAAGTAGAAAAAGAAATTAAACAAAATAGAATATCTAGTTTAGATAAAATATCACTAACATTAAAATGAAAGTATCGTTTGAAACCCCGTTATGTTTACTAAAAGAATCATTAATGTATAATGATTATCAATATGTGTTACCTCATCATATTGATTTATATCCTGAATATAAAGAATTTATTTTAAATTATAGAAAAATTAAAAATTCATTTATAATAGCTGATAATGGATTATTTGAAAATGTAAATCATACACATGAAGATTTAATTGAAAAAATTAATCTCATTAAACCTGATATATTTATAACACCTGATGTTTGGAACAATGCAACACAAACGTTAGTTAATGCTAAGTATTGGAAAAATGTAATGTTAAAACAACTACCCTCCAACACAAATTTAATGGCAGTTATACAAGCCACCACAATCGATGAAGCGGAAACATTATACATTAATCTCGTTGATTTAGGGTTTAAATATATTGCTTTTAATCATTCATCAGTATTGTATGAAAGTATTTTTCCACATCCTAATAAATTAGTATCACAAATGATGGGGAGAATATTATTAATTAATACTCTTGCAAATAAGAAAATTATAAATAAAAATATTCATCATCATTTATTAGGCTGTTCATTGCATCAAGAATTTGCTTATTATGAAGATCAACCGTACATTAAATCAGTTGATACTAGTAATCCAATTACATATGCTATTGAATTTGGTGATTATGATGATTTTAAAGAAATCCAAAAACCAAAACTCAAAATAGACGATATAATGGAGACCAAATTGGGAAAAAGTGATTATTTGGAAATTCAAAATAATATTCTTAAATTTAACAAAAAGGTTTTTAATGGGAAAAATAAATATTTCACACTTAACGCCACAAAAACCAAATAGGTTTTATTGGTGGAGAAGATTTAAATATAGAACATTATTACCTAACAAAGCTGGAGTTATTAGTAGAATTAGAAATGGTGATTTTGAATTGTCTGATTATTACATTCAATCAAAATATGAATTAGAACTAGCTGATGAAAAAATCAATGAATTAAAACCATTGCTTAATAGTTTTAAAACTAAAGAAGGAGCACAAGAAAAAATAAATAATTTAGAAAAAATGAAATTTATAAGATACAATAAACTTACAAAAGATTTTGTAGATGATGAAACATGGATTTTAGAGGAATTTCGAAATTATATTATTAAATTATATAAATTTGAATTAAATAATGTTAGAAATCATTTAGAACACAATGTAGAAGGTTATGAAAATATACCATCAGGAATAGTAGGAATAAATAGAGCTTATGACTATGTAATGGATTTAGTATTAGAAAGAGCATTGAAAGAAGACACACAAACCACAGAAGAATTTTTTAGATTGTACTGTAACATAATTGTAAATTTTCAACCATGGAGCAAAATAAAAAATATATTTAAATGCATGTAATATGAAACCAGGAGATTTAGTAATCTGTATCAATGATAAATTTGATGAAGTAACAGCAATTCGAATACCACATAAACCCAAATTAAATAAAGTTTATGAGGTAAGACAAATTGTAGAATATCCAAATCAGAATAGAGTTGGAATTAATTTAGTAGAAATTGTAAATCCACAAATACCATTAAGTGGTAGAATGATAGAACCTACATTTGACATTAAAAGATTTCAAGTAATAGAAAATATTCCAGCAATGGAAGAAATTATGATGCAAGTTAATGATATAATATACAATTAATATGGAATTAAAAAAATTACCAATACTCTATAGTCGAAGTACCACAGGTAAAATCTCAACTTGGGAAATAGAATACACAGAAGATAGTTATAGAACTATTAGTGGATTTTATGGAATGAAATTAGTTACTTCAGAATGGACTAAATGTGACGGAAAATCTTACAATACCACTGCTGAGCAAACTGAAAAGGAAGCAAAGGCATTGTGGAAAAAGAAAGTTGAAAGTGGAATGTTTGAAGATATCAATAAGGTTGATGAGGAGACGTTTTTTGAACCTATGCTTTGTAAGGATTTTAAAAAGGAAAAGGGTAAGATAGATTATAGAGAAAAAGTATTCGTACAAAGGAAGTATGATGGAATTAGATGTATCATTAAAAAAGATGGAATGTGGACAAGAAGTGGAAAGCAAATTTTATCTGCTCCTCATATTTCCAATGATTTAAAAGATTTATTTAAACAAGATCCTAATCTAATTTTAGATGGTGAACTTTTTGCAGAGAAGGAAATATGTGATTTTAATACTATTATTAGTTTAGTTCGTAAAACAAAACCAAATGAAGAAGATATTATAGAAAGTTCTAAATATATTAAATATTATATTTATGATTTACCTAGTTGTAATATGAATTATTTTGATAGATATACTAATTTAGGAAATTTAAATTTACCTGAATGTTGTGTTTTAGTAGAAACATATCAAGTAATAAATGAAAATGAAATTAAAAACTTTTATACTCAATTTATAGAAGAAAATTATGAAGGATTAATTGTTAGATTGAATGGACCTTATGAAAATAAACGTTCAAAGTATATTTTGAAATTTAAAGAATTTTTTGATCAAGAGTTTATAATAAAAGATATTATTCAGGGTATAGGTAAATTAACTAATAAAGCGGGAACTGTATTATGTGAAACTAAAGAAGGTAATATCTTTAATAGTAGTATTAATGGAACTCATGATTTTCTTAAAGAATGTTGGGATAATAGGGAAAATTTAATAGGAAAACAATGTACTGTTAAATTTTTTGAGTGGACTGTAAAAAATGAAGATGGAACGGGAGGTGTACCTCGTTTTCCTAAGGTAACTCAAATTGATAGAAGTTGGGAGTTAAAAGAAGAACCTTAAACAAAATATATCGTAAAAGGTTCTAATTTTGTGTATTTATTGTCGCTTAAACAAAATACGATGATAAATACTATAAAACAAGATCCTATCATAGGAATCTACAAAATTACCTCTCCTTCTGGAAAAATTTATATAGGGCAATCTATTAATATAGAGCATAGATTCTACCAATATAGTATTATAACAAATTGTAAATCTCAAATTGCACTATTTAATTCTTTGAAAAAATATGGACCAACTTCTCATATTTTTGAAATATTAGAAGAATGTAACGTTGATGAGTTGAACTTTAAAGAACGTTATTACCAAGATTATTATAATGTATTGGGTGAAAATGGATTAAATTGTAGATTAACAACAACAAAAGATAAGTTTGGCAAAAACACTTTAGAATCTAATATAAAAAGAAGTGAAACTATGAAGGGAAAAAATAGAGGACCAAGACCAGATGTGGTTGAAAAAAATAAAATTGTTCATAAAGGTAAGACTATATCAGATGCACATAAAGAAGCAATATCAAAGTATTTTAAAGGGAAACCCCACCCATATCAAGGACCACGTGGTGTTACGCTTAGAATGCCTGTTTTACAATATTCTAAAGATAGAAAAGTACTATTAGATGAATATATTTCTATATCCGAAGCTGCAAAATCAGTAGGTAGGGGAGCTGGTGATATTCATAGAGTTATTTCTGGTAAAGGTGTTTCTTGTGCTGGATTTTGGTGGATGTATAAAGTATAATCATGCAAATTTATAAAAACCTTACGGAAACCTCTAAAGAACATATTTATAGTATATACAAAAACATGCTATAATATGAAGAAAATCGTTATCCTTTTTAGTTTCTTAATCCTTTCTTTGGTTTCCTTTGGACAAAATGTAAGAATTAAAAATAATGTGTTTGAGGTTTTATACTCACAATCATTAGAACAACCCCTAATTATTAAATACCGTTCTACTAACCGTCCTACA
>ENA-OSIY01001797-OSIY01001797.1-marine-metagenome-genome-assembly--contig:-NODE-1797-length-11360-cov-5.540902_pt1 | contig 11360 bp, 19 predicted proteins | sample MGYA00237884_ERZ534233 | MGnify/ENA primary metagenome ERZ534233 (study PRJEB26412, sample SAMN06343840) | marine metagenome | isolation source: estuarine water | place: USA: Columbia River Estuary... | reverse complement strand
GGCAACTGGATTTACAATATATTCTTTAACAGGTAATGTGCTAAATAATCCAGAAGGACAATGTTAAATTTATTAAATATTTATAAATAAATGCCAACAAATTCAATACATACAGGTTCATTTGTAATGAGTTTTAAGAATACATACATCGTTTATGAAAATGAAATACGTTGTACTATAACTGAAAATGAATTTAATGTAACTCAAAACCCATCTTCCGCTACTGGAAGCAATGGTGATATCCTTCCGTTTGCAACAGGTTCTTCTTTTAGACCCTATGTAACTACAGTTGGTATATATAATGATGTAAATGACTTATTATTAGTAGCAAAATTATCCCAACCAATAGCTGTATCAAATTTAGTAGATACAACATTTGTAATTAAGTACGATACCTAAAATAAATTTTATGTCAAATTGGTTATATAACGACGACAGTATTAAAATAACTGTCGCTGAAGATTTTACAACAGATAATTATGGGTTTATTTATAAAATTACTAACCTAGAAACAGGTAAGTATTATATAGGTAAAAAAGCATTCTTCCATAATAAAAAGAAAAAACTCACTAAAAAAGAAATTGCCGAGCAATCAGGACCCGGCCGTAAAGCAACTACTAAAGTAGAGCAAGTAAATAGCGGATGGCAATCATATTGGGGTTCATCTAAAGAATTACTCGCTGATATAAAAATATTAGGCGAAGATAAATTTGAGCGATTAATAACTAATTTCGCTAAAACAAAAAAACAACTTACATATTACGAGTTAAAAGCTCAAATTCTCTGCGACGCGTTGTTTGATGATAAATCATACAATGATAATATTCTTGGAAAGTTTTTTAAGAAAGACTTTGTTACCACAAAATAAGTTCGTATATTGAGATTATGGTTAATTCTATACTTGTTGGTTTACTAGATAGTGTAATAGGAAAAGGTAATCCCACCGCAAGAGGTAATTATGCTTATCAATGTCCATTCTGTGTATCACCACACCATAAAAAGAAATTAGAAATAAACATGGTTCCAACGGCCAAAGGAGAAAATCCATGGCATTGTTGGGTTTGTGATGCTAAAGGTAAAACGTTAATTGGTCTATTTAAGAAATTAAAAGTAGATAAAGAAAAATTGTTTGGATTAAAATCTGCTTTAGGATTTGCTGATAAACGTAAAGAAGAAGATGAAGTAGTTAAAGTAATTTTACCTAAAGAATTTATCCCATTATATGAAGCAAATTCTAAGAGTAATATTGCCAAACTAGCAGCCGCTTATTTAAAGAAACGTGGTGTTAAAAAAGAAGATATTATAAAATATAATATTGGTTATTGTGAAACAGGACGTTATGGTAATATGGTGGTTATTCCATCATATAATGAATCAGGTTCATTAGAATATTTTGTAGCTCGCAGTTTTGAAAAAAATCCTATAAAAAGATTTGATGCTCCTACAACAACAAAAAACATTATTGGTTTTGAAAATTTAATTAATTGGAATGTTCCTATTATTTTATGTGAAGGACCTTTTGATGCAATAGCAATTAAAAGAAATGCAATTCCGTTATTTGGTAAAATCGTATCTAAGAAATTAATGCAGAAGATTATAGCCAATGACGTTAAGAAAGTATATATCGCTCTCGATAAAGATGCCATTAAGGACACTTTAAAATTATCCGAGAAAATTATGAAGGCTGGTAAGGAAGTTTATATAGTAAAGTTAGAAGATAAAGATCCCAATGAAATGGGTTTCGATAATTTTACTAATTTAGTTCAACGAACTGCTCCCCTTACTTTTTCCTCGTTTTTTTCTCTTAAACTAGACCAAATATGATAGAAAAAAATTCTAACATTATTCATGACCCTAAAATTAAAAGGGTTGTTGAGTATACAAAAGACAACAAACAAGTAAATATATTAGACCAACGTTTTTACAGACGTGATGGCAAATATTATCCCTCTGTTACTTCGATCTTAAATTTCTTCCCTAAAAATCAATTTTTCCATAATTGGTTAAAAGATGTAGGACATAATAGCGAAATAATCGCTAATAAGGCCGCAGGTGAAGGTAATCAAGTCCATACTGCCGTTGAGCAATTTTTGCTTGGCGAAGAATTAGAATGGATTAACCCCGATGGAAGTGCTCGATATAATTTAGAAGTATGGAAAATGATTTTGCGATTTGCTGATTTTTGGAACACATATAAACCAGAATTAATCACAACTGAATACCATTTATTCTCAGATGAACATCAATATGCAGGTACAACTGATATTATATGTCGTTTTCAAGATAAGGTATGGTTATTAGATATTAAAACATCTAACTCATTACATACATCACATAACTTACAACTATCAGCATACGCTAAAGCATGGAACGAAACTCATAATGAACCTGTCGACGAAACCGGTATTATATGGTTAAAATCATCCACCAGAGGCGCTTCTAAGGACAAAATCCAAGGAAACGGCTGGCAGCTCAAAAACTGTGGTAACATTGATGATAATTTTAAAATGTTTTTAAATATATACGACATTTACAAACTTGAAAATCCGGATGCAAAACCAACAACTGAATCACTCCCAACAAGTATTAAATTAGCTTAATGGTGAATTGACAAATATTTATGGTGGACTTAGTATGCTAAGAATAACAAAAATATGCAAAAGTTTAAAGTAGTTAAAGAAGATAAGAAAAAATTAAAAGCCGTATTAATAGCCGGCCCATCAAATTCGGGTAAATCCACATTTGTCAAATCAGTTATACCAACTGAATACCAACAATATGTTTTAAACCCGGATAAATTCTATGAACCTGAATTGTCAAAAATTGGTGGTGGTTCAATGGATATGAAGTCATTTTCTTCAGATCAATTGTCTGCCGCTGGTAAAGCACAATCAAAAGCAGTAAAGGATTATAGAGCAGCCGTTGAGGATGCTATAGGTACTAAACCAGTTATATTAGATATCACAGGTGGTAGCTATAATAAAGTAAAAGAAACAAAAGAAAAATTGGAAAGTCAAGGGTATGAAGTGATGATGGTATTACTTTATGCTTCTCCATATGTTACTTTATCTCGTAACTTAAAAAGAGATAGATCATTAGACCCGGGCATTATAATTAGAAATTGGGAAGATGTTATTAATAATGCTGAAAAATTTGAACAATTATTTGGTGCTGATAATTTTGCCTTTGTTGATAATGATCCTCAGGGTGCTAATATAAGTTTTGATTTAGAGGATGTAGAAGAATTATTTAAAGATTCAAAAATATGGGCTGAAATTACCCCTGAAGGAAGACAAGATCTAGAAAAACGAATTCAGGATATTATTGAAAAAATAGATGATGAAAGATTTGTTGCGTTTGATGAATTAGCAACTAAATTAAAAGGATTTTTAAAGTAATGGCAAATATATATTTTGATATGGACGGTGTTTTAGTTGACTACTTAGGTGGTCTGAAAGATACTGCTAAAAAGTTAGGCGTTGCTGAAGATGATGGTAAAGCTATATGGGATGAAATTAATAAAGATTCTATTACGTGGTGGGCTAATTTAAAACCATTACCAGACGGAATGAAATTATTTAATGCTATAAAAGATAAAGAACCATCAATTCTATCATCAGCAGGCTCAAAGGAAGAAACTAAAAAAGGTAAACTTGAATGGTTAAAGAAAAATGGTTTAACTCCTTATTTAAAAGAAATGATATTTACAAATAGTAAATCATCAAAAAAGAAATACGCACAAGATGGTGATATATTAATTGACGATAGAGCAGATAATGTTGCTGATTGGGAAATGGCTGGAGGTACTGGATTTGTTTTTAATAATAATTCATCTTCAATATTAAAACAAATGAATACTCTAAAAGAAAATTACTGGAAACAATATTTAAATAAAAAAAGATTACAAGAGGGAATGTTAAATGATTTTCCTACACCATTCTTCCCAACTATAAAGAATTTTGTTAGATTTGTAAGTAATCAATTAAAATTAAATGATGTTCCTAAAGTTTATGTAATTAATTCACCTAAATTTTCACAACAATATAAAAGTTTTGGTGGATATTTACCTGCACAAAATAAAATTTCTGTTGTTGTAAAAGGTAGAGGTTTAGCAGATATATTAAGAACAATAGCCCATGAAATGGTTCATGCCCACCAAAAAGAAACAAATAAATTAGACATCGGATCTGGTGATACCGGTTCTAATATTGAAAATGAAGCAAATGCTTTAGCAGGTATTATTATGAGAAATTATGGTAAAGAAAACCCAATGATATTTGAGTTATGATTAGTTTAACAACATTATTAGAAGAAGAAGGCATTACCCCGTATCAAATTTATTGTGATATGGATGGTGTTATTGCTGATTTTGAAGCCCGTTTTGATCACTTTTTTGGAATGTCTCCAAAAGAATATGAGGCACAATATGGCAGAAGAGCATTTTGGAACCAAATTGATAACAACATAGGAGTTAAATTCTGGGTTGGTATTCCTTGGATGCCAGATGGCCATCAACTTTGGGATTATATTAAAAAATACAATCCAATTTTGTTATCTTCCCCATCTACATCAGAATCAAGCCGTATAGGTAAACGTTTATGGGTTAAAAAGTATATGCCTAGTACAAAATTAATATTAGCATATCCTGACCAAAAAGCAAACTATGCTGGTGAAGGAAAAATATTGATTGATGATAGAGAAGAACCAAATATCCGCATGTGGAAAGTTAAAGACGGAATTGGTATCCATCATACAAGTGCCAGCGACACTATATCGCAACTTAAAGAATTAGGTTTATGAGTGAATCACAGTTAAAAAAAGAATTCTCTCAACGCGATGTAAAGCGTATGAGAGATTTGATTACCGGAAATTTTGATGACAGAACACAAGTTCAAGTAGGTTATGAAAAACATAGCAAAGCATATACTGAAGGAGACGAGTGGGAGGAATCAGGTAAAGTATGGACTATCAAAAATGGTATTAAACAAACAGTTACAAAATATGATGCATTAAAGCATTTAGTTGTTATGCCTTTAACTTGTCCTAATTGTGGACGAGCTATGAAAATAAACAGGTATAATAAAGAAATGTGGGGCATACATAAGAAATGTTTTGATTGTGTGATTGAATACGAAACTAAGTTACGTCAAGAAGGTAAATTTGAAGAATACCAACGTAATATAATGAATGCTAACAAAGATGCTGTATTAGATGAAACATTAGAAGCTATAGACTCTTGGTATGCTCATAAAGATTCATTTGTTAATGAAGCTGGTGATGTAGAAGCATGGGGAGGTGGCACTGTTAGTAAAGAAGAAGTACAACTTCTTAAACAACAAATCAAAGAACTCAAGAAACAATCTATTTAAAATATTTATCGCCATATGAATCATTACATGGAGATAATTGCAGCATTTTTAACAGGAGTAATAGGTCCGTTAATAGTACAATTTTATAAAACTTATCGTTCTATACAATTAGAAAAAAATAAAGATCACGTAGCAGATCAAATGCCTGTACAAAAGCAAATTGAATTTAAATTAGAAAAACTACAAGAAAAATATAAAAGTGATAGAATATGGATAACTCAATTCCATAATGGCGGTACTTTTTATCCAAGCGGCAAATCAATCCAGAAATTTAGTATGTTTTATGAAATACTTAATGAAGGTATTTCTCCTATTAAAATGATTTTCCAAAATATCCCTGTATCCTTATTTACAAATTCTACAGACCATATATACCATCATAACAAATTATGTATTGCCGATTTTAAAGATAATACAATTCCTACTTATGGCTTAAAATATACTGCAGAAGAAACCGGTTGTAAAAGCGCGTATTGTTTTGCTATGAAAGATATTAAGGGTAAATTTATTGGTATCTTATGTGTTGAATATGTAAAAAAACGTGTAAGGTTAGAACCTGAAGATATTACAGATCTTAGTCTAGAATCAGCGACCATTGCCGGTTATCTTTAATCTATTTTTATTAAAAAACATATATTTATATAGAGATACACTCTAATTAAAAATATATAAACATGCCCTATACATCAGTTGGTAAATGCGTTTACAAGAAAACACAAGATGGTAAACGTGGTGAAAAAGTAGGATGCACTAAAGGTGACATCAAATCTTATTTACAAGCGTTATATGCAACCTCTAAAGACGAAGCAAGATTAGCTACTCGTGAAATTAAAGAATCCCTTAAAGACGGTGGTGATAATTTTTCAACAGATGCCTTTGGTGTTGATGATCAATTAGGTAAATTTTTTATAGTTCAAAAACCATCTAAAGAATCAACAACAGAAACAATCGTTACTGAAGGTGATTTATTTACCCTTGCTAATTTATTTAAACGTGGATTAGATTTTGATAATGTGTTTGGTTTATATAAAACATTTGAAAGAGCTCAAAAGATGGGTGGTAAATTAATCCAAGAGATGAGAAAACAAATGAAAGAAAATTTAAAATTAGGTGAAGGTAAAGTAGGTGAAATTGAAAAAGAAATTCAAGATATTAAATTAGAAATTGAAAGTCATATGGATGCGGCTATGATGGAACCTGGTACTCGTGATGCACATTTTGCTGATGCTGAAAAATTATTAGGTGATCTTAAAACTAAAGAAAAAGAATTAAATGATTTACGCGGCGCGTTAGAAACTGAAGGTAAAAAATTAGAAGAAGCAGAAAAAAATAGTTAATATGAATCCATTAGCAAACTTTTTTTCTACATTATTCGCATCAAGAACTCAAGCCCATGTGTATCATTTAGGAGCAATGGGGATTGGATCTTTTGCCGCTCATTTAGCATTACAAGCATATTATGAAGGTATTATCCCAATAGTTGATCCTCTTATTGAATCAATTCAAGGTAAATCCGGTTTAATTACAGGATGGTCTAATGTGGGTGAATTAAGAGATTTTTCTTCAACAGAAGAAGCATTAAAATATTTTCAAGCATTGTATTTGTATGTTGAACAATATAGATCTCAACTGCCACAAGATACTTATGTACAAAACCAAGTAGATACAATAGTAGAATTAATTAACTCTACCATTTATAAACTTAAATTCTTAAAATAATGTCTGTAGACTTAAAGTTTTTAATTAGAGAATCTCTTCAAAGATTATTAGAAGATGATACTAAATTTGCTGAAGGCGAAACAGTAAAAACAACTGACGGTAAAAAAGGTGAAATAACTTTAGCAAAACATCCATTTTATGGAATTATGTTAAGTAATGGTACAACAGCATCATATCATTTCTCAGACTTAATAAAACAAGTTCAAGAAAAAATGGAATATACTGGTGACAATAAAGATTTATCACCTGCTTTAGAATTTCATATTAAGAATGGTTTAAGTTTATTTGAAAATATATTTCGCCCTGAATCAAAACTATATTTTGCATTATTTTCAGAGGCAAAAAAATTATATAAAGAAGGTTTATTAAAATTAACTAAAGAAGAAATTGAATTACTTGAATCCGGTATAGGTGAAACAGTAATTTTAGAAAATAAAACAATACATTTAGGATTACCATTTTTAGGTGAACCTGAATTTTTAACTGAGGCAGAAGATAAAAAAGATCCACCAATTGGAAAGCCAAAACGCGGTGGTTCTAAAAAATTCTATGTTTACGTTAAAAATCCTAAAACAGGAAATATTAAAAAAGTATCATTTGGTGATACAACAGGATTACGTGCAAAACTAAATAATCCTACAGCCCGTAGAGCATTTGCTGCTCGACATAAGTGCGCTCAAAAGAAAGATAGAACAAAAGCATCATATTGGAGCTGTCGCTTACCAAGGTATGCTAAACTATTAGGTTTTAAAACAACATTCAGTGGATATTGGTAAGCCATACATCGATTTAGAAGTCACAGACAAGTATATTATACGAGAGTTCAATGAGGATATAGACCCCATTGAACTTCTTTGGCATCGCGATGATGAAGACCGATTAATTGAAATATTGGAAGGCACAAACTGGCAAATACAACTTGAAAATCACTTACCATCCTCCATGAATAAGCCCATATTTATACCAAGACATGAATGGCACCGCACCATTAAGGGAACGGGCAAGTTGCGTATAAAAATATATAAATTATGAGCTTTATTAAAGACTTGTTCAAAGACAACAACGACATCAACGAAAAATCAGTAGTTGGTTTCTCAGCATTTGTAATCATGGTAGTATTCGCAGTAGTGGATTTAGTAACTGGTTACGTAGGAGAAGATCTAGTAATAAACGAATTTATATATGATTCATTTGTTTATGTAGTACTAGGAGCTTTCGGAATAGCTGAAGCAGGTAAAGTATTTGGCGGTAAAAAATAAATTATGGCAATCAAACCTAAAGGAATAGTTGTACACTCAATGGGTGAATACCTTCAATGGGAAGGTGAATGGTTAACAGCACACGAATTTCTTAAAGAATTAAAATTATCAGTACATGGATTTATACATCCAGATGGTACATACGAAAAAATGGTAAAATCTCCTGGTAAAGCTTTTCACGCCGGTAAATCAGAATGGGATGGTTTATCAAATTTAAATTCTCATTACTTAGGTTTTGAGTTATTAGTACCAGGTAAACAGACTTATGATTCTTTTTTGAAAGCTATCAAACAACCTGGGATATATAAACAAGCACAATTCGATGCTGCTGTATCTACATGTAAATGGTGGATGAAAGAATATAATATACCAGCTTCTAATGTTGTTAGACACTCAGATTGTAGTGGAGATCACGTAAGAGGTGATAGAAAAGGTAAGGTAGACCCAGGCTCTGCTTTCGATTGGGATAGATTCCAAGCAGCATTAGTTGCTTAATTGAAATAGTTTTCTTATATTGTTAGATATGAACAGAACAAGTGTTATATTACTATGTATTACTACCATAGTTATATTCTATATTATAGATAAAAAACCTACTATTGATATTGCTAAATACGAAACGCAAATTAATATACTTCAACAGAAAATTACATTACTAGAGACGGTAAACGATAGTTTAGAGATAGAATCTAAAGAATTAGAAAAAGCCGTTGCAGCCTATGATGTTAAGATTAACAATTTAAATAGAGATATAAATGTTATTAAAAAAGAAACAAAAGCACAGCTTGATGCTATCGATTATTTCGGTGATGATATGCTTGAGCAGTTTTTCGCAGACAGATACAGAGAAAGACTCTACGAAAACGATTCAATTAAGTAATCCTATAGCTAAATTAGTAGTTAAAGATTTAATTCAAGGAGATGCTAGTTCAAAAGAATTAGATGCTATGATTAAATTAATTTCTGTAACTAATGATAAACTAGTAACTCAATCAGACTTAGTATCAAATTTAAAGTTTCAAACTTCTACGTTAAATAATATTATACTTCAAAAAGATAACCAAATCAAAACAGCTACGGAAATGTCTGATGAATTACAATCAGCATTAAAAAAAGCTAACAGACAAAAAAAACTGTATCAAATAGGCTCTGCTATTGGTGGAGGAGCAGTACTTCTTCTTTTGATCCAGTAACTTAACTATTTATTATAAACAATATTATGTGGAAAAATGTAAAAAAAGGTTTTTTTCCTTTTATAATTGCCTTTTCTGCCCTTTCAGTATCTGCATCAGCAGCATTCTATTCAGTATACGGTCTAAGTAAACTGTTTGCAGGAGCACAATTCGAAGTAATTATAATGGCTGGGTCATTAGAAGTAGCTAAATTAGTAATAGCTTCTCTTCTATATCAATATTGGGATACGATAAATAAAATACTAAGAACTTATCTAGCAATAGCAGCATTTATATTAGTTGTTATTACTAGCATGGGTATTTATGGATTCTTATCAGCAGCTTACCAAGACACTTATGCTAATTTACTGATTAACGAAAATAAAATAGAATTTTTAGATAACAAAGCACAATTTTATGAAGACGATATTCAACGCTATGATAAAGAGCTTACACAAATTAGTAGTAATATTTCTATTCTTTCTAATGCCAAAGCTCAGTCGATCCAGGTACGAGACACCACGGTTTCTGGGGGCGTTAGATCAACCATCTCTACTGCCGAACTTAGGCTTTCACAGAAACGTATTGAAGTTGAAGAAGAAAATAGAAAAGCTGTTCAAGAAAAAAGACAAGTAGCAGCTGATAGCTTACAAAAATTTAAATTAGAAATACTTAACTTAAATAATAACTCTGAAGAAGCAGGAGAATTAGGACCATTAAAATACCTATCAGGTCTTACCGACACTTCTATGGATGTAATTATTAATATTCTTCTTTTAGTAATTATATTTGTATTCGATCCATTAGCTATTTCTTTAGTTGTTGCAGCTAATTTTGCTTTTGATGTAGCTTATCCTAAAAAAGAAGAGAATATATATGGTGAGATAGAAGAACCAAAAGAAGAAAGCAGAATCTTTCCTGAAGATTATGATGAAGATAGAATGAACGTTATAGGGCAAAACGGTAATGACGGACAACATTATGAAGAAGACTGGGAAGTAGTTGATGATGAAAAACCTTCTGGGGACTTTAAAGATTTTGATAAAAACTACGCTAAGTATATGGTTATTGAAAAAGATGGCTCAAGAACTTTTTTAGATAGCAAACCCTCATTTACTACAACTCCTAACTCAGTATTAGTAACTTTACCTGATGGTCGAAGAGGCAGAATTAATAGAGGCGACGACAATAGAATTATATATATGTAGTTGGTTCGTAAGGTATTTTTTCTTATCTTTATAATATGAAAGAACCTCAAAAAGCCTTACCGATCTTAAAGAAAGAGTACCCACTTATTTACAAAGCCTATAAAGATATATCAGACGAACAGTTTGAACTATTTGCTAGAAAGCATTTAGATTACGGAATGGGTAATGTAGCAGCTGGTACTCAATTAGTTAATCAAGAAGAAACCGACTTTGCTTTAGTTGGGCTCTGGTATAGAATATCAGATAAAGTTAATAGATGGAAGAATATGATTCTGTCAAATAGAAAAGCTCAAAACGAAACCTTAATAGATACTTTTCAAGATCTAAGTAACTACGGTATTATATCTCAGATAGTACAAAAAGGTTTATGGAAAAAATCTAAATAAATTATATTGAAAAGAAAACTAAAAGGACCTGTGAAGGTTGTTTGGGAAAGTAAAATCAAACAAACACCTTCTAAGTTAACTCATATATCATATAGCTCTATTAGTACATATAATAAATGTCCTAAGTTATGGGATATGCAATATAGAAAGAAAGTAGTACCATTTACTCAGAATATATACTGTCTCTTATACACATCTCCGAGCCCACGAGACAGGCAGAAATCTCGTATGCCGTCTTCTGCTTGAA
>ENA-OSIY01001794-OSIY01001794.1-marine-metagenome-genome-assembly--contig:-NODE-1794-length-11371-cov-7.130423_pt1 | contig 11371 bp, 15 predicted proteins | sample MGYA00237884_ERZ534233 | MGnify/ENA primary metagenome ERZ534233 (study PRJEB26412, sample SAMN06343840) | marine metagenome | isolation source: estuarine water | place: USA: Columbia River Estuary... | reverse complement strand
TAAAGGGGGGTGTCTAACATGAGCGCAAGAATACCAGCCGAAGTCCATTTAATTCATGGCACGAAAGGCGAAAAAATGGGAACGCTTCTTCCCGAATCAGTTAAGCGAAGAATTCCCGAATCAGAGTGGATGGACAATCCTGAAGCCTGGAGCAAAAAAAGATTTTACGATGAAACCTCTGAATATCTTTATGATGTCTATGGCATAGGCTCGGATCAAGAGCGCCATGTCTTAACTATGCTGACAGATCAGATTGACACTTATGTTGATTGCAATCGACATATTGCGGTAGAAGGTTTAGTAACTAGCTTTAATGACGGAAAAACTATTGGGCCATCGCCTTATGTTTCTATTCGCAAAGAAGCTCTCAAACAAATTATTCTTTTAATGAATGAGCTTGGACTTACTCCAAAATCTAGGCTTGCTAAAACTAGCGCAGTTCCTAATTCAATTATAGGTAAATTAATGTTAGGGCCACAAATTAAAAGATGAGTTATTTAATCGGAGTTCAATATGCTCAAGATGTAGTTAAGGGCAATATTGAAGTTTGCAATAATATAAAATTAGCATGCCAACGCTTTCTAAATTATATGGAAGATAAGCATTGGGAATATGAGTTTTTTCCTGAATATGTAGAGCATGTATTAGATTTTGTAGGAATGCTTAAACATACTAAAGGCCCTGATACTGGCCAACCAATAGTTCTTGAACCTTTCCAAGTTTTACTTCTTTGCGGTATCTATGGATTCCGTTACAAAAAAGACCATGAAAAAAGAATGACAACTGATGTCATTGTTTTTATTCCTCGCAAGGCTGGTAAATCAACTCTCACCGCAATTATAGGTTTATATGAATTAGCTTTTAATGAAGGTGGCGCGGAAGTTTTTACACTTGCAACTAATCGCGAACAGGCATCTATTGTATTTGATGCCGCAAAATCAATGATTGAATCTATGCCTGATGAAATTAAATCATGGTATCGAGTAAGTAAATATGAGATTGGCAAATCTAATGACAGTCAAACTATGTTTCGCGCTTTATCTCGCGACAATAAAAAGTCAGGCGATGGTAAGAATGCTTCTTGCGTTATTATAGATGAAGCCGCTCAAATTGTGGATCGTAACTCTATTGAAGTTATATTTTCAGGCATGGTTGCCCGAAAAAATCCATTAAGAATTTATATTACTACTGCAAGTTTTTCAAAGGATACAAAGTTTTATGAAGATTTATCAGCATTTGAATCAATGCTTAATAGTGATGCGCCTGATAATTCGCGCTGGTTTGGTTTACTTTATGGACTTGATCCTCAAGATAATTGGAAAGATGAATCAACTTGGGCAAAAGCCAACCCGATGCATGGGATATCAGTTTACCAAGAAGCGATTAAAGAACGATGTGAACAAGCAAAACTTAAACCGCCAGCGTTAAATGAATTTCTTTGTAAAACTCTTAATGTTTATGTATCTGCTAACACCGCATGGATTGATAGAGATTATTGGGATAAATCTATAGGTGAAGATAATGGCGATCCTGAAGAAGTATTTATTGGATTTGATTTGGCGGCAACTCGCGATTTAAATGCAGTTTGCATATTAAAACGATATGCTTCCGATTATTATTATGCCGATTTTAAATTCTTTTTACCTGAAGAAGCGTTATCCTTGATTCCAACTCATTATCGTGGTATATTTGACCAAGCCGTTCAATCTAAAATATTGCATATTACTGAAGGCAATGTTATGGATGATCGCGAGATTTCTGAATACATAAAACAACAAGCTACTTTATATAATGTTAAAGAAGTAGGTTATGACGCTTACAATGCGGCTTCTTTAGTTGCTCGACTACACGATAATAGCATTCCAGTTAAGAAAGTTGGACAGGGCATGGCCGTTTTAAATAACCCATCCAAGCATGTTGAAAAGCTCATTATGCAAAACGCTATTAAACACAATGGCAATCCATTTGTGGGTTGGCAACTAGGCAATTGCGAAGTTTATACCGATGTTAATGGTAATATCAAGATTCGCAAGAACGAAGCAGATAAGTCAGCAAAGGTCGATGGTATAATTGCCCTTATTATTGCGATGCATTGCTCACTAGATCATCCATTGGTTTCTACATCATTTGGATTTAGAAGTATTTAAAGGATAAACATGGCTATAACAGATATATTCAAAAGAAAATCAAACGCATCCGCAAAAGAAAGTAATAGTCTTTTTGGTCAAACTGCTCTTGGTAATAACATACTCCGCAATGCTCAAGGGCAAGGTTATCAATCAAATAATCAATTATTATATGTAACTACAAGTTCTGTAAATGCGGCTGGTCGCGTAGTCGATATGTCTATGCTATCACGCAACTCAACTGTTATGGCTTGCGTAAATGCTAAAGCCCGCGCATTAGCTCAACTACCTATTAAGATTATGGCTTATGATGAAAATGGTAAGCTAGTTGATGCGGTTACTGATCCTAATGTTTCAGCTAGAGATAAAGCAAAAGCAAAAGCAGTTTATTATCTATTAAACAATCCTAATAATTATCAATCTTCATTCGAGTTTTGGTTTCAATGGTCAATGTGGTATGACTTATCAGGCGAAACATTTACTGCTTTATGGCGTAAAGAGCAAACTAACTCTACGCTAACCCCTATGGAAATGTATCTTTTAGATTCAACTTTAATAACCGCTCAAATCACGCCAACGCGATATCCTACATATAGGCTATCGACTAGCACTTACGGATTTAATAAAGATGAGCCATTAGATTATTTCCAAGTTATTCATGCAAGTGAAATGGCCTGGCAAGGTAGCGCTGGTTTTAATAAAGGTATTCTAGCAACTGAATTAGTATCACTAGATCAAGATATTGATTTATATAGCAATTTTATTATGCTAAATGGTGCTAAACCAAGCGGAATGTTTGTTACAGACCAAGTTATTCCTGATGCTAAATTTAAAGAAATAGCCGCAAGGTTAAAAGAAGCATGGACTTCTCTTACAGGTTCTAAATCAACTGATCTATCTAAACCAGGACAAGGTATGTTGTTAGATAATGGCATGAAATATATGCCACTAAATATGCTAACACTTCAAGATGCTGACGCACGCGCATTGAAAGAACAAACGATGAAGCGTATATGTGGTTTATTTGGAGTTCCGCCATCTATGATAGGTATTGGCGAAAGCAAATATAATAATACCCAAACTATGCTTGATGAATTTTACAAATCAACTATGTATCCAATGATTGTTAATATTCAGCAAAAGTTTAAGACATCTTTACTAAATGGCTTCCCAAACCTCTGTATTGAATTCCAAACTGAAAACTTTTTAAAAGGCGCACCGCTAGATCAAATGAATTATGCCGTAGCAGGCGTAAATTCAGGTATAATGACACCTAATGAAGCGCGAGAATATCTTGGCAAAGAAAATTTTGAAGGCGCAGACGAATTAAAAGATACATCAAAACAAGCTAGGCCTATTAGTGGCACTTCACCGCAAGATACGGGTGGCGGTGGCAACACTTCTAGCGTTGGCAAAACAGGTCAGGCAGGAAAAGCCTAATGACATTAAAAGAGCTACTCGACAAATTAACGCAACAGGCTAAAAAGAGAAAACCTCAACCTGTTAAAACTAACGGAATGAAAAATAAGGGAGTTCCAATCAATGATTAATAAATTAAATTTTGAAAAGTATTTTTTTGAATCAAAAGTTGCATTAGGTGTTAAAGCCGATGAAGCTTCCGATTATAGCGGTGTAATTGAAGCAACAGTTACAACTTTTGGCCCAAGAGAAGGTGCTGATGGTCGTAAGTTTAATTATAAAGCTGAAGGATTTGCTGATTGGATGGATGAATTTATGAAATCAGAAAAACCTTTGCCAATGTATTTTCAACATAACGATATGTCTATGCCTGTAGGCGAATGGCATGAATTTATGATGGATGATGAAGGTATGCATGCAAAAGGTAAGATGTTTGTAAATACTAGCATGGGTAAAGACTTATATACCATTATGAAGGAAAGCCCACACCTTGTTGGTGGTGTTTCTGTAGGTGCTTATGCAGACGAATATTGTATGACAGATAAAGAAGGCAATGTTTTAACAGACGATGATGATATGGATGAAGCTTATTTCCAAATTACTAAAGGCGGATTAAAAGAAGTATCAATTGTTATGCAACCAAATAATTTAGACGCTGAAATCTCGAAATTAGAGTGCTTTAGAACCGATGGTTCTTTAGACTTAAAACTTATCGAGAAAGCATTGCGTGATGCAAAACTTTCAAGAAAAGATGCGACCACCGCATCTTCAATTTTCAAACAAATTTTAGAATCTCGGGATGAGCCTAAAGTTATTATTGAAAATACACCTATTCAGAGTGAATCCGATGCGGTGGTAAACCAAGAAGAAGAATTGCTTAAAGCTTTTGAGCAAAGAGAACTTCTTAAACATCTTAACAATCGTTTAAAAGGATAAATCATGGAAAAAATTATTGAAAAACTAGACGCTATAGAAGCGGCTAATTTAGCAAAGGTAGAAGAAGTAACTGCTACTGTTGATGCTAAACTTGCTGAAACTGTAGCTTCTTTTGATGAAAAAGTAGCGGCACTTGAAGCTAAAGTTGCTTCAATTAACGCAACTCCAGTAATTAAAACATACAAATCAATTTCGCAAGAAGTTAATCGTATGGTTAAAGGCCAACTTGCTGAATTTATAAAAGGCAATGGTCGTGTAGAAAAAGAAATTAAACTTTGGGAGGATGCTGGTCAATATGACGCATACATCAAAGAAGCTTCAACTCTTACAGGTTCAGGTGCAGGTATTGGGGGCAGAACTTCTTATGATCCAGTATTTGCTTCGTTGCGTTTAGAAAATCCAATGCGCGGTGTATCTCGTGCAGTTTCTACTGATGGTTCTACATATCAATTTAGAGCTAAAACAGGTAATGCAGGTGTAGGTTGGGGTTATGGTGTTGTAGATAATACAGGTGCAACAACTGTTGGAACTGCAATTTGGCAATTAAATTTAAAAGATTTAAATGTTCAATTTCCAATTAGAACTGCGGCTTTAGATGACATTGATGGTTTAGAATCTAATGTAGTTTCAGATATGTTAGCTGAATTTAGCCAACGCGAAGCTATCAGTATGATTACAAACAACGATCAAGGCGTGGCTACTGTAACAGGTGGCGGTGGTTCTGACGGCTTACGCGGTCTTAATCAATATCCAGGTGCTAATGCTACTTATACAGGCGGCACTACATCAACATCAGCTTTTGGCTCATCAGGAACGGCATCAACAGATGGTTTGCATGATTTAGCAACATACGATCAATTAACAACAAACGGCAATGCGTTAGCAAATAATGTTGTTTATAAAGACATTGTTAATTTTGTTTATGCGCTACCACAAGCATATTGGACACCTAATGCTAAATTCCTTATTAATCCTGTTATGCTTTCAGCAATTCGTGGATTAGTGGATGATCAAAAGCGCCCAATTTATGTTGATGGTTTATCTCGCGATGATGGTATTGTTGGTAAATTACTAGGTTTTGATGTTGTAGTTAATACCTATGTAAATGCACCTTCTAAATACTCTGCATCTGCTGGAACTGATCCATTGTATCCAATGTATTTTGGTGATTTTACTAGAGGTCATACTATTGTTGATCGTTTAAACATGGTATTACGCCGCTACGATCAAACATTGCCAGGTTCTATTACATTCTATGGTGAAAAAAGATTAGCAACATCTATCGTTGATCCTTTCGCTTTAGTGCGTTATAGATCAACAAAAACTGCTAGTTTATAGCATATTGTAATATGGGGAAAAGGCGGTTTTATCGCCGCCTTTTTTTCTTAACTAATTAGGAATATAAATGAATACATCTAATAAAATTTTAAATGGCATTAAACAGGCATTAACTGAAGGTAAAGCCACAGTTAATTTTACTGATAAGAATAAGACCAAAGATGTAGAAGAAGCATCAACGCTAACAGGATCAGGTTTAAATATTGGTGGTCAAGTTTATTTTGATGACGCTTTTGCCGCTTTAAGATATGCAAACCCATTTAGAATGGGAAGCCGTCAAGTTACATACACAGGATCAGCCGCTCAATTTGTGGCTAAAACAGGTAATGCCGCAAACTCAACAAATCCCTGGTTGTATGTTGTTACTCCAAATACAGGCTCACCAAATATTGCTACAACTACTTGGCAAATGCCAACACGAGTTATTACTGCTCAATTACCAATTAGAACTGCCGTTATGGATGACATTAATGCTATTGATTCAGCTCTTGTAAATGATTTAATGTTGGAATTTAGTCAATTAGAAGCGCAATCAATGGCAACTAATGATGACCAAGCAGGATCATCAACAACTTCAACAGGCGGAACAAGCGGATTAAGAGGTTTGACTACATACTTAACAAGCGCTTCTACTCCAGCTTATGGAAGTAGCGGAACTGCAATAACAAATGGTATTCATACAATATTAAAAACTGAATTTACTAACACTCAAATAACTTATGATCAAATTGTAGAAGCAGTTAAAGCGTTACCTTCACAATATATGAATGTTCCAGGAACGGCGTGGCATTTACATCCATCTTTAATTCTTCAATTAAGAAAATTAAAAGGATCAACAGGTGGCGCTCCAATGTTTGTAGAAACAGGAACGGAAGATGGTGGATCATTAGTTTATTTATTTGGATTCCCTGTTATACCTAATCCATATTTAACAACTCCAGGATCAGGTTCTTTATCAGGCGTATTAGCTTGTTGGGAACATTTTTATACTATTGCGGATGCTGAAGAAATGACACTTCAACGCTTTGACCAAACTGCTCCAGGCTTTGTAACACTCTATGCTGAAAAGCGTTTAGCATCAACAATTCGTGATCCTTTTGCTGGAGTATTTTTAATAGGTTCTGCATAATGACTGATACATTAGGGCAAGTGCCGTATGGAACTATTCGCAATCCGTTCAACTATGATAAGTTTGAACAGATTAGTCGCGACTTAACTACAAACTGGCTAACAATAGACGAAATAGCGCAACAGTTAAATTTAGGAACTGATGAATCGCAAGATGCGTATTTAGAAAGTTTAGAATTAGCGGTTCGCATGCATATTGAAGATTATCTTGGTATGTCAATATTCCCTACTTCATATAGGGTTTATTATGGCTTATCAGCTAATTTTTCAACGCCTGTTTATTTAGATTTGCCAGTTACAAGTTATGTTGATAAGTTTAATAGTGGTAATTTAAGCATTACAAAAGTTGCTTATTATAATGGAAGCACACCAAGCGTTTTAACAACGATTGCTTCAAGTAATTATTATTATGATTCGACAGGAAATAAAGTTGTATTAAATAGCGGTATTCCATCGGATGTAAGCACTTATAGAACAAGTCCTGTTATTGTTGAATATACACAAAATGCAAACTTTACACAGGCTTATCCTGTAATTAAGCAAGCTGGTTTGTTATTATTTACGCATCTTTATAATAATAGATCAGAATCAGTAACGGATGGTTTGCAAAAGATTCCTTATGGAGTGGATTGTTTATTAAGACCTTATAAACCATTGGTAATGTAAATGGCCATAACAAAATTTGAAACAGTAGAAGTTAATGACTTGTCTTTTGCCACAAGCAGTTATGGTGAAACACAAACAACTAAAACTCTTAAATTTACAAGCAGGCCATTAATATCTGAAGTAAGAGCTAGTGTAAGCACTTCAGAAAAATTTAGAATATATAGTGATTTGGTGCAAATGAAATTTAACTACACACCAAACACAAGAGATATAGTAGATAACGATAATTTATATTCAATAACTTATCAAAATGTTGATTGGCGAATAGCTGATTCTAGTATATCTAATGATAGAATGAGTATAACTTTAATATGTTACTTTAACAAACCAAGTGTAGATGTATAGATGGCAACTCAACAAGATGTTAGAGAATATGCACAGGCAATACAGGCAGAATTATCTAGTATAGTTACGCCTATACCTGTATATGCAAATTTTAATAGAAATTATGCAACGCAACCTAAATTTATTACTTGGCAATTAAGAGATGTGCATCAACCAGTTTATACTGGTAATGTTCAAAGTATTAAAGGTATAGATACCCCTGTTTTTCAGATTAGTGTATTTACGCAAGAAATGGCAGATGGTTTTGATACCTCTAACGATATTTTGCAAGCATTACATGGTTTTAGTGGAACTTTTGGTGGCGGTGGCCATAGCTTTAATGTTTCAAAGGCAGATGTAGTGTGGTTATATCATGGATACGACAATGAGATTGGGCTTCATAATATATTTATGGACTGCACTTTATATATACCAACATAAGATTTTTTAATTTTTTTAATGTGAGGAAATAATTATGGCACTTCCAAATAAAGTTTTACCAGGTTTTAGCGCAACACTTTACGCGCAAGATGGCGCAACACCAACACCTTTGACAGTAGGCGAATTAAGCACTTGGGCTGATGTTAGCGCTATTAACGATGTTGTTCCTGTTGAAGCAATCCCAGCGTTTGGTCAAGATGATGCAGTTGCATCTTTTGGCGTAGCAGGTAGTCGTCAATCAGACAAAATACCTACTCAAGCCGCACCAACATCAATGAGCATTACTGCGGCATGGAATCCTACCGATCCTATGTTGCTATTAATGAGAGATGATTCAGAAAACGGAACAATTGATAGAACTTTTGTTATTCAGGCAACTGATGGAACAAATTATGTTGCATACGCTTTTAATGGCCGCGTAGGTAATTTTCAAGTTGATCCTAATCCAACTGCTGAAGCTAAATGTATGTTTACAGTTCATCCACGCGGCAATCAATACGGATGGTCTAACTCTTAATTAATTGAGGAAAAGAAATGACAACACAAGTTAAAACAACTGATGATCTATTAAGTTATTTGGTATCCCAAGCTGGTTCAGGTCAAAAGAATTGGTTTGGGTTTGCCCAACAACGCTTAACAGGCATTGCTTTAGCTCACGATATTGCTAAAAATCATGCTGATAAACTAACGCCCGAACAGGCCGTTGATTACGCTATTAAACTTAATAATACGATTTATCAAAAAATAATTAAGGCAGAATAATGGCAACAACCTTTGAAATTAAAGGTCTAAAAGAAACTCTTGAAGTATTTGAGCAATTAAGAAATGATATAGGCGACAAACAAGCTACAAGTAAAGTTTTAATACCAGCAGTTAGAGATGCCATGAAACCAGTATTGGCTATGGCAAAATCATTATCACCTAAAGATACAGGAACATTGGATCGTTCGCTTTACATTACCGCAAGGCGACCAAGTGGAAAAGATAAACAATCAAGATATATAAAATACCAAGATTCTGTTATATCTTTAGTTTCCACTCGACCAATTCCCAAATCTTTAAAAAATAAATTTAAGGCTTCTCATGGACACCTTAAAGGCGCTGAATATAAGCAAACTAGAAAAGCTTATTTTACAAAGCAAGGTTTTCTTGCGGATGGCAGAGCGGCGGCTAATGAATTTGGAACTGCCAAGATGTCAGCTCAACCATTTTTAAGGGTTTCTTTAGAATCACAAGCGCAATCGGTAAGTGCAACATTAGGTCAAATTTTAAAACAAAAGATTGAACAATATAAGGCAAAAAATATATGAGCAAATTAGGATCAGCATTAGGTAAAAAATTTGAAGAAAATAGAATATCAATTCTCACTAGAACTTTTGAATTAGGCAATCATACATTTAAAGTAAGAGTGCCAAGCGTTCAAGAAATAGAATCTATTTATGAATATTTTAAAAATCCTGACGAAAAAGAAATAGAAGAAATTTATCAAGAATTAAGTAAAGACTTAATTAAATTTAAAGACGAAACAAACGATAGCGTTGAATTTAAAGATAACGACATCATTGTGGATGGCAGATCAATTAGAGAAGCGGCTAAAAATAAATCTACTATTCAACACAGAATTGTGGAATATATTAAATTTTTAATTCCTGAAGATGGGCAAACATTAGAAGGCATTGAATACAAAGATATTGAAGAAGAATTCCCATTGGCTATTCAATTAACTTTAGTTGATAAAATTAATGAAGTTATAGCGCCTGATTATAAGGAATCTCGTTTAAAATAATTGGCTCATTAAGAACTCAAGTGCGAGCGGCACTTATTTTTAATGGGCATACACAAGACACAATAAACGCATTAGATGAAGCCACAATGCACTCAATTATGGTTATGTATGCTGATGGTGCTTTAGGAAATAAAAGTGTAGCAGTTGGGCTAGGAACGCTAACCGCAGGCGTTTTTAATTATTTAAGAGCAAGTAATAGCCAAACTTATAAACTTAAAGATATATTAGGCGCAACTTATCAATATTATTATAACGAGCCTGAAGTATCCGCAAGCGAATCACTACTTACTTTTATGAGCCAAGCACAAGGGTTTGATGTAAAAAAATTTAAAGGGTAAGTAAAATGTCTTTAATATCAAGATTAGGTGTTGTTTTAGGACTAGATGCTGGCGAATTCAATAAGAATTTAGGCATAGCTCAACAACGCCTTCAAGGATTTAATCAATCTATTGTTAGCTCTCGATTAGGTGTAGCGGCAATTGCTACAGGTTTTGCAGTAGCCGCAACTTCAGCAATTCGTTTTGCTGATAGTATTAATGATGTTGCTCAATCTTCCGAACTTTCTGTTCAAACAGTTTTAAGACTTAATGAAGCATTAGTAACTAATGGCGGTAAAGCCGATGCCGCAGGTCAAATGGTTACTAATTTTTCTCGAGCAGTTTATGAAGCTAATCACCAAAATGAAGATATGCAAAAAGCTTTTCGAAAGCTTGGCATATCTATGGAAGATTTACGCACAAAATCTATGGAGCAATTACTTTCTAAAGGTCTTAAAGGATTTAAAGAATTAAGAGATGTAACTGAAAGAACAGGCGTTGCTTTTGATGTATTTGGAAGATCAGCTAAAGGTGTTGATTTAAGTGGGGCGGCAGATACATTTGAAAGAAATAAAAAATCTTATAAAGATGCTCAAGAAGCTTTTGAATCAATAGGCAATGCACTAGATAACCTTCAAAGAATATCAGACACTATGAAAACAGGATTTGCCATTGCAGTAGGCGGTGCTTTTGAATATATTACAGACAAAGCAATTGCCTTCTACAATATGATGGCAAAAATTAAAACTTTTCTTAATGAAAATTTAGGGGCTTTTGCTAAATTAGTTCCTGGTGCTATTTATATGCCAAATCAGGAAATTGCCACAAAAGGCAAAGGAAAGTCTTTTGGCTGTCTCTTATACACATCTCCGAGCCCACGAGACAGGCAG
>ENA-OSIY01001793-OSIY01001793.1-marine-metagenome-genome-assembly--contig:-NODE-1793-length-11374-cov-7.493759_pt1 | contig 11374 bp, 13 predicted proteins | sample MGYA00237884_ERZ534233 | MGnify/ENA primary metagenome ERZ534233 (study PRJEB26412, sample SAMN06343840) | marine metagenome | isolation source: estuarine water | place: USA: Columbia River Estuary... | reverse complement strand
ATCCGTTTCGCGATCAATAAGCAATGTATCTAAAACTTTTTCAAATGCTTCTGTGGCTTCTTTTATTAGGATATCTTTATGTTCTTCAGTTACATAGTCGCTAATGTTATCGCCTGCCCAAAAGCGTTTGCCTTCGCGCCTCATTTTAAAGCGGATAACATCTGCTAGGTTACATTCTTCATATCCCTTGTCGTCTATGTTATTATATGTCACTGGTTCGCTCATTTTTATTTTTCTCCGATGTTAAGGCAGAGGATTGCCATTTGTATTAATAATACAGAGTTATTTAGGTTCTGTCAACCTTAGTAGTGTATTTTTCTTAACGGCTGCGTCCAAAATATTAAGAGCTACATTGTGCCGTTCGGCAAATTTTAACATTGCACTTGTGTCTTTTGGAAAACATGCCCCGCCAAACCCAAAGTTACCATCTGGTCCTGGTACTTGTAAGTGACTCGATCCAATGCGATGATCCATCTTAACCATTGCGGCAACATTATCGTAGTTTAGATTCATTGCCTGAGCAAGTTGATACAACTCGTTCATAAAAATAACCTTAGTTGACATAAAGCTGTTGATTGTATATTTGGCAAGGCTTGCTTCGCCTATGGTACAATGAACTACATTTTCGCCTAGAGATTGTTGCCCAATTCGGATAAGTCTTTCAGCTTCTCGTTGATAAACGCCCACTCGTCCGCCAATCATAGCAAACCTACCATTGGCATAATCTGCCTTGGCATTGGCCGCAGTTAGGAATTCCGGAGCATGAACTAGGTTAGGATACAGTATGTTTAATTGTTCATAGGCATCTGGAGGTGCTGTACACTTACTAATAACCACACCTTGGTAGTACAGTTTTGCTAGATTAGCAAGTACATCTTCTAAAATACTTGTATCACAGGTACCGTCTGCATCTTGAGGACTAGGTACACAAACAAACACACCATCACAATCTAACAAATCTTTATATGTATTATTGTATCCTTTAGCGGGATCTATCGCTGTTATTCCGACAAATCCGTGATCCATGGCGTCGGCGATTGCACTACCCACAAATCCCATTCCTACAATTCCAACTCTTGTCATCATTTTTTGATTCTTAAAAACTATTTTAGCACCACCTATGGTGCCTGGCATTGACATATTTAAGGTCATTTAGTGAGCCCCATAAAAATAAGTTCACGCTCTGTGACACGAGCCACAGGCTTAATCCATCCTGCATCGATAGCAGTAATTAGGATTTTTCTATATTCGGTTGGGCAACTTTTATTAATTTCAAACCCTGCTCTCGCCGTGGAGGTAAATTTATCATAGATTTGAAAATTATAATCGCCCGGCCTAATGGTGTGGATTTGAGTGCAATGTGTTGTGAGTGTCGTGATATTCATGCTATAAGTATAGCATGAATTTTAGATTAGGTCAACGGTTTATCCAATCCTTATTGAAGTATGGTTTTCCAACTTCAGCTTTGGGCAAATATCGTATGATCTTTTTTTGGAGTTTACGGATAACAGGATGTTTGTGTTCGTAGTCAAATGTTTTTAAATACATTCGCCAGCTATTATATCGTCTCTGTAATCCTTTTTGATTCTGACCTAGATACTTTATAACTGCTCGTTGGTCGTTTTTAAATTTGTCCATAAGTTCACATGCAATATTAAAACCATATGCATCTATTTCGTCAGTATTGCCCAGATAAGTTTGCTCGTTTCGTTTTTTTCTAAGTTCTGCTTTACTTTCATATGCAGGTATTTCTTTAAATTTGCGCCGGCGGTATTGTCTCATGTGGATTATTTCATGTAGTATGGTGTCTGCAATTAGATAACACACACGATGAAACCGTTTCGAAGTCATTGTTATCTTATCTTCGAACGGATTAAAATGAAAAATGATTTCAATGCATCGTTGCTTGGCCTTATCGATATCTCCATAGTAAGCACCCCCTACATAGCAATATCCAAACTCAACCTCCGAGTCTTTTCCTTTTGTAATTTTTACGGGAAAATAAGTTCTAACAATTTTAGAAAGAGTTGAATGAAACTTAGAGATTAAAATTGACTGGTTGCATAATTCAAAGCGATGTAACCAAAGTGTTTGGGCAATAGTTTTCCGATCCAAAATTGACCAGTTGAAATTAACTTTCCGAGAAGCCACGGTTTTCCTCCTGAACTATCCATAGTATTTATTTTATAATTAAATACATGTTTAATGGAGAAAGTCAATAAACTTTTACTCCATTTATCTGTTCCCATCGAACAGCATCTTCTAAGCTATTTACTAAAGGTTCGCCTTTTACATTCAAACTAGTATTCATTAGCATTGGGCAACCGGTTTTTTCATACCAAAGTTCAAGTATCGCCCTAAAGTTTTTATTATCTGCGTGGTTAACTGTCTGTACTCTGCTGGTATTATCAACATGGCAAATGCCCGGAAAATCATCGGGCAACCGGCATCTCGCCACGAACTGCATGTAAGGACTAGATTTTACGGGCATGTCAAAATATGTATCCGCATGTTCTTCTAAGATAGCAGGTGCGAACGGTCTAAATTCTTCACGCTTTTTAAGTTGGTTCATTCGAAGTTTGGCATCTTTTCCTCTAGGATCGCATAGTAAACTACGATTGCCCAATGCCCTAGGACCAAACTCTGCTCGACCGTTTGCAACTGCTACTACCTTGCCCTTGAGTAGATCATTGACGATATTCTCTATGTCTAATGGTCTATCTATATCAGTTCCTAAGAACGGGCCTTTCCAGTATAGTGGTCTTTTCTCCACTGCGGCCACTGCTCCTATAGCACTACCCGCATCTCCGGGATTGGGCATAACCCACATGTTTTCAAACCCTGCCTTCTTTGCGATAATGCTATTGGCTACACAGTTTAACGCACACCCGCCCATGAATATTAAATTTTTGCTAGGTAGATTTTGTTTAATCCATTGTGCAGTTTTTAAAAGATATTCTTCCATCACAGCCTGTACACTGGCCGCAATATCAACTGTACTAATACCGGCGCTGTTTTTCCACCATTGACACCCACGATGCAGGTTATGTCGCAATTTAAAATCAGGACCTTCAAATTTCTTAAAATATTCTTTCTTAAAATATTCTTTTATTACTGGTTTTCCAAGCGCAGCCATGCCCATTAAAATATATTCTTCTTCATTAGGTTTTAGGCCAAGGTACTGTGTCATTGCTGTATAGAACAGCCCAATGCTATTTGGATAATTTTTTGACCAAACTTTTTCTAATCCAGCATAGCTTGTTGCTTTCCAGATTGAAACGGTATTCCATTCGCCGATAGCATCTACTACTAGTATGCTGGCATCTGAAAAGTTACTAGTATAAAAACCTGCGGCAGCATGACTATGATGATGCTGTACATGTTCTACAGGTAAATGTCCCAATCCCACCCTGGCTAGTTCTTCTTTTGGATTACACCACCATGGTCGTTGACCGCTATAAAGTTTTCTAAGAGATTTAGTAAGTGGATTTTCGAACCATACGATAGATTCGGGAGATCCGTACTCGTACATCTCCTTAACCATCTCTAGATTTAATCTATTGTCGTTTTTAACACGAGAATATCTTTCTGCGTGTGCGGCCCAGACAATTTCTTCTCCGTCAATTAATGCTAGGCTAGAGTCATGATTCTGCCCATTAATGCCAAGTATCATAATTTAGTAGATAAATGGATCACGCTTGCGAAGCTCTGCCAGGCGCTTTTCCAATAACCTTTTTTGTTTTCTTCTATGGAACCAATTTTTTATAAGAGTAAAGATGTTCATGCGTATATTTATTATGTATGTAGTTAACTAATAAATATTCAATATGCTAAACTTTGAAGAAATTTTAAAAAATGGTATTACCATAAGTAGTTCTGGAACTAGCGGAGCTCCAAAGACTTTCTTTCAATCCCCTGCTAAACTCGTATCATCAAACCAGGTAGCAATAGAAGCGCAACATATAGTTTCAACTAGTAGAATTTATACTTGTTGTAAAACTACCCATGCAGGCGGATTGTTAGCACAAACTCTCCCCGGGTACTCTGTTGGTGCTCAAGTTAACATTGTCCAATTTAATGCTTATCGATTTAATGACGAGATAGTAGGTTATACCCATACGCACATAACGCCTCTACACGCAAAAGCCATAATGCTAACCAAGAATTTTAAAAACTTAGATCTTTCTAATATATGGGTAACTTGTGGTGCTGATCCAGTTACTTGGGACATTATCGAAGCGTTTGTTGAACGCGGCGCCACCTTTATGACCAATTGGGGTATGAGTGAAGTGGGTCCTATAGCAATTAACACTACATTTAGATCATTGACAGATGTTAGAGTATATAAGAATGACGCACCTAAAAATTCTACATTATTAGGTAGTACTGCTTGGTGCCGTTATAAGATCGTTGACAGTGAATTGTATGTAAAAGGTACTATATCAATTTTTGATGATTGGTATAATACCGGAGATCGAGTTGTAATGCATCAAGGTTCGTTATATTATTTAGGCAGGTCAAATACTGAAATAGATTTATGGAATCCAAAAAAAGGTTAACAACGGTTCCTTTCTCAGAGGACCATATAGATGATCTAGCAGTATTCTGCCGGGCCTGCGATCTGCATGGCTATAAAAATAATAATAGTGTTGACACTATGAGATTAACATGGTGTTTAGAAACTGGGGGACAATTTTTTCTAACCTATTGCGATGGAATTGTAATAAGTGTAAGTGGATGCCACCCCTTGCCCGAAGTCGGTCCCGATGTATACAGGATTTTATTTAGGGGAGCAACTTTGCAGGAATATCAAAACCTTTTGGGAATATTAAGTAAAACGCATATGACTTCTATTCCATTTTATGAGCACATCCCGTTAGCACTAGACTGGGCCAAAGACAGGGCATCGACCTTTGTGATTACTACTAATTGGGCAAATCCCGATGGTATTGAGTCAATGAGCCGAAGTCATGGTGTTTTAGGATTGCTAGCACGACAAGGTATTGTAGATTGCCTAATTGAAAAAGTAAATTTATTCTACACAGAACAAACTGTATGGAAATTAAATGTAGACAAATACCTCGATGCTAGAGAAAAATTTAAACAACGAAATGCTCGATCATAAAAACTATCTTTTTATTTTAGCAAATCCAGGAGCTGCCGGCCACCGGTTAGGTCGAGGCATTAGCTCGCTCGATTCCGTGTATTGGTATAGTTGCAGAAGGAATGGTATTTCTCCCACCGATGCATACCCTTCTAACAATGTTATTGGAAAAACAATCAGTCACAACCATTATGACAGGATTGTAGGAACGCAGATGGTTCCGCTAGTAGGCGAACGGATAGAACAATGGTGGAACACAGATGATCTGGATTTCTTTTATAAAGAAGTGTGGACTTCTCAAATGATTAAATTTTCTAAAGTGCTAGAAACCCAATACTTACATTGGATATTACACGATAATAATCCTATGCACCTGTTGACTCGATTTTCAAATGCCAAGGTTATTTCTCTTATCGATACAGACATACCTGCGGTTGTTAACCGATACCTAGAAACTACTTCAGTATTTCCGGCATATTATAGGATGGTTAATTTACGGCCAGCTTACTTAACTCAATATTCCCAAGATGTTGAAACTTTAGAACAATTGCGTCCTGGTGCAACTTTACAAGATTTATGGGAGTATCAAAATCCTAATGGAAATTACAAGCAATTTATTAAGAATAAATTAGAAGAAGATAACAACCAACGCTTGAAAGTAAATCATCCCAGGTACTTAACGATTACCTGGGATGGTCTAAATTTAAAAACTATTGAAGATTTTTTACAAACTACCTAATATTGATATCATCTGACATTGGATTAGACTTTAGTGGCCAATCTAAAAAGCAGACTGCTGGTAGTAGCATCGGCTGGATCGCCAAAAAATGAGTTTAGATCAAATGCATTCCAAGGAGATGCACTATACTCAGAGGCACATTCATCCAATGCTGTCAACGCACTGTCAGTTACTTCCTGATATCCTGTTGAACTACTTTCCAAAATTTCTTCTTGCATTCCTGTTACTATTTCTACTCGTTCGGCCGAGGCCCCTTTTAAGAATGATGTGTACTTATTAATACTGGTTGCATCGTCTGCAGATTTAAAAAAGAAGACTCGTGTTCCAGCAGGAGATTTTTCCCATAGTGTTGTCAACATTGGGCCCTGAGCCCCAACTCTTGTAATACCAATATTAAGTTCCTCGGCGGCAAGTTTATCTTGACCGAACAACCATATTAAGATATCTTCAATCGATTGCCCCATCTCTATCACACGCATTCTAGCCCGTTGACCCGCACATGTTTCATACACAGCAGTTCTAGGATCCATCTCTAGTATTTTATATGCAAGAACGAGGTTTCCTTCTATACCAACAAAATAATTAATTCTCATTTTTATTCCTTTACAAGTAGTTGATCAGTTAAATCTGATTGTTGAGCCAATCCTGTTGATTTTTATTCGTGTGGTATCACCTACTAAAAGCAGGCCCATACTGTCAAAGGATACATAAAAATTTAATCTCATACCTTATTTATCCGTAAAGGATGTCGCCGCTATAATATCGTCTATTTTCTCTAGCCATGCTGTATTATGTTTGTTGACCAATAGTTGATCTATTTCAAATAGTTTATGTCGGTTAGTCAGTAAAATATCCGACTCGCTAAGGTGATTTTCGAACTCTTCTATATTTTTACATTTTATTGAATTATTTGAAAAAACTCCAATAGCAGATCCTTTGGAGTTGTTATTAAACTGCGTAATTAATTTAATCATTGAATTATTTGAAAAAGATCCAGTCGCAGCTCTGCCGAAACTTTTATTATATTGCTTAATTAATTCAATGTCGTCTTGCACTAAATGATTAATAAAGTCTAAATCACTAGACAGTTCTAGTTCTTGTAGCAGATCTGTAAAATAGTTATACATTCTAATAGGTATAAGGTGCTTCTTGGCAAATTTTAAAAGGTAATGATTCTCCTCTAAAATTTTATCATACATCCGTTGATCGTTTTCATACCAAGTATATGATGGAAAACTGATATCCCAACCGCCTACATAATGCCACCACTTAAAAGCTACATCGTTTCCATTATATACTAGAATAAGTTTTGCATCTGGAAAATTTTCTATCAACCAATTTAAATTGTCGTAATAACTAAACCAATGAGACTTTACAATTTTAATTCCCTGTTCCCAATCGGCAAACGAGGGTTTGATTTCGTCTATAAATTGTTCTTTAGTCAACCTAGTTAGGTCATCAAAGTTTTCTCCAACACCATTACCTGGTCCAAAATACACCCCTGTATGGTTCCCTACCGGCTTCGTCGTACCGTAAGTATCTAAACTATTTAATTTATATGTAGGATACTTGTATTTGTCACTGTTATTGATACTCGGATGTAGACTTAACTTTGAAAGAACCCTACTCCATTTTGATCCAGGTGCGGCCGCAGCAAAAATTAAATCATGACCGGTGTAGTTTGTCATTTTTCTATTTTGTCCTTTAGATCATTATCAATCATAGACTAACAACTCCGTTGCAGGATTTTAAAAAGTCCAAAGTACCATCAGTTACTCGTCCGGTAATATTTAATGTAGGTCTATCTGTATGACCGAAGTTGGCTGTACCGTGTGGTATATCTCTCCAAGGCCAAGCTATACAATCGCCTTTCTTCCATTTGAGATAACAGTTTCCCTGTTTCCAAACATGTCCGGGCTGTTGATCGTCTAAGAAAATAATAAGCCTCATGAGTTTTCGTTGATCATGGTCACAGTCTGCAAATTGGTTATAGTCATTTCTCTGTTCTTTTAGAATACCACCAAAATTATCCAAATGCCAATAGAACATTTGTCCAGGTTTTTGAACATCAAACTTGATGTTGGGTTTTCCTCCTGATAGCCTTCCGGGGTGTTCAAACCTAAATAAGTTAGACATCTTTTGAAAGGTGGTAGCAAGGACCGCATGTCTTAATCTATTTAGGATAACATACCCGTTATCAACATCGTATCCCCATCGTTTAAAATCGTTATATTCTAGGCTATTGTTGTTATCCCATCTAGTTTCGGCTCGGTAATCAAATGTAGCAGGTACTGTTTTTGCCGACATGGTCCTTGCTTCATCTAGCCAATCACCTTCGAATCTGCAAATAGGAACAATAACTGGTAACTCTTTATCAATCCCATCTTCTATATTTTCGTCAAAATGATACTGGCTAGTTGCCTTGCAAAAATCATATAAGCTATCAAACCCTTGATGCGTTACTGGCGCTTTGGTTTTTAATGAATTCCATAAGTCAAAAGGATTTTTTTTATAATTTATTTCTAAGATTGTTTCCATGTTTAGTGTTTATTCGATTCTAGTGTAACATACTTTAATGGTATCTTTAAGATTGGGTTCTGCTTTGAACAGTTTAGTAACAGCTTCTGGAAATCGTTCTCTTACCCAATCTGTGCTATAATTGTCCCATTTGAGATTCTTACGGTCAGCAAAGTCCGCTATGTTTTTTGTTTCTTCTTGAATCTTTTCCCACATGCGTTCTTCATTAACATACCACTTGTATATAGGGTAATAAATGCCAAAGCCGCCCATGTGGAACCACCAGTCCTTTGCAGCCTGTGGCTCACGCCACACTAACAGCAGATCCTGTCCCTTACAGTTTTCCCATATCCAGTCTAGGTTATAGGCAAACCAATGACTCTTGATCTGCTTCAACGGCTGTGTGTCGTCACTGAAAGGCTTTAGACATTCATTGAAAAACTCATCCTTACTGTAATTTGTTAAATCATCAAAGCCGTGCCCATATTCATGATGTGGTCCGAAGTAAGCACCATTGTGAGTATAGGCACGCCACGACTCATCCGACACGGTATAGTCTTTGGTATGCTCTATAGGCATCCGATACATGCGATCGGGACTTTGATCAGTCATGTCGTAGCCTGTTAATTGCAGTCGCATCCGCTGACAGATCATGCTCCACGCAGACCCCGGAGCTCCTGTACATAAAACCAGTTTGCTCATGCTTGATACACCATAGTTTCACTGCCATCTTCTTGCAGTTGCCACGCCTCAAATCCCTGTTCGCCATCTAGTCTAGGACGATACCGCATCATGCGATTGCCCTTGTTATAAAAGTTCCAAGTCTTCTCGGTCAAGTAACCTGTTAGGTGTACACTGTATCTAGACTTGCTTGATAGATTGCATGTGGCATGTGGCATGTCGTTGTGATTCCAAGTGATACACTCACCGGCACGCCAATGACTCCAGGTAGTATTGCCCACACTCCATATGTGTCCGGGACGCCAGTCTTCCATGAAGATGACAAATCGTTTTAATTTCTCAGGTTTCCATGCCAGCTCTTGATCTTTGTCACGGATAACAGCACTATAGATGTCGTGATGCATCATCAAGATCTGTCCGGGACGCTGGATATGAAAGCTGTCGTAGCCGTAGTCTCTCTGTGCGCCCGCCTGCGCTTGATCAAAGTCTAAACCTAGGAATCGTCCTATACGGTTGCAGCCTGGGCCGGGCTTGGCGCTGTCAAACATTATCAAATCTTCCAACACATTTGTAAAGATAAATTTTAAATTATTATCTTCACTTATCTCTTTATCTAATAACTGATAGTTAGACGATACAATTTCTAATGTACATTCAAATGATTGATTTTGATTTATATTAACATCATACTTGAGTACCTGACCACTAACAGTAGTTGTAAATCCACTTTTAATTTTATCATCATCGTTATAAATTGTATCATAAAAATTACCCATTTCTAAATCTGTATTATTTATAAAATCATTTGGATCATATAAACTAAAGGCTTTATCAGACCAACCAAAGTCAACAAATATATGAGAACCTGGTTTTAAGAAAAAAGGTAAAAAGGTTTTATCAAAATCTTCTTTATTATGAACTACAAACTTAACAACCGTTCTTCGTAAAGCACCCAAAGAACCTTCTGCCCTTGAAGTTACTTCTGTGACACCAGCAGCAGGTTTTAATAAAGGATTATTACCTAGTTCCGATGGTGCGCCATAGTATTCTTGCATTATAGGATCTAATTCACTTGATTCATAAGAATTAAAACTATTATCATTAACTATATAAACCGAATTTTTACCATTTCCAATCGGTTTGAATTTAGACGGATTATCTGGATCTTTTTGTACCGAAACAACATTTACAGCAGTCCACATTCTAGCATATGGAGTTCTATCCCCAAGATATGTTTGTGTGCTAGAATCAAAAGATGTATCACTTAAAGGATCACCTGGTTGTATATCAAATGTACCTTTCTGTAAATTTTTAAAATATTCTTGTATTTCAGGATCTATATTAGAACCAAAAATCTTTTTACTTAAATCCATGTTATTTTAATTTTGCTTGTTCTGTTGAAACCGGCACCCTCAACTGAGTTCCAGCCTCAATGTTATTGAATGATAAATTATTTACTGAAGCAACATACCACCATAGTTCAGTTGTTCCGTAATACTGTTGTGCTATTAAATCACACCTATCACCTTGTGTAGCGATAAGAAGAATATCAGAATTTTTATTCTCATATTTTGGAAAACGTGCTGTTCCTATGGAAGTAAATCTTTTATTTTCAATCTTTGTTACATTATCGTATCTACCCATAATTATGCTCCGTAAAATTTACTATTCATCTGCGGTGGTTTTTTACTTAATATCTGATAAGATATGTTTATATCAAATAGTCTTGGCAATACTCTTAAAGCATCCCAATCACTTTCACCAGGCACAGTATATGATATTGATTTAATAAATCCAAATTGACCTTGTTTTCTAGTTCCAATATGAGCCATATAAAGTTCTGTAAATGGTGGTTTCATTCTAATAGCTTCGTTATCAAACATAACAGGATTTCCCAAAGAATCAGTAGCAGTTACACTTCCTATATACTCAGGATAAGCCAAACTTGTTAATTTTTCTAGCTTATCATACATTAATTTTTGTTCTATTAAGTTAGCAGGATGAATCTTTAAATTAAAACTTATATCCCTATCAGCTCTTTCATACATATAAACAGGTTCACTTCTACCAATGTAATTTGTAGGTGTGAATGATGGACTAACATTTTCTGTTATACCGGTTACAAATCCCCTAAAATAAATAAATCCTTGATTTCTTAAATCTTTTATTTTTACATAAAAATCACCTTTTTTAGTTGGAGCTATTCGGTCATCAGATTCAGATGTTAGAGCTGGATGTAGAGAAACCTTATCAATATATTTAGTCTGTCTCTTATACACATCTCCGAGCCCACGAGACAGGCAGAAATCTCGTATGCCGTCTTCTGCTTGAAA
>ENA-OSIY01001792-OSIY01001792.1-marine-metagenome-genome-assembly--contig:-NODE-1792-length-11375-cov-14.921491_pt1 | contig 11375 bp, 11 predicted proteins | sample MGYA00237884_ERZ534233 | MGnify/ENA primary metagenome ERZ534233 (study PRJEB26412, sample SAMN06343840) | marine metagenome | isolation source: estuarine water | place: USA: Columbia River Estuary... | reverse complement strand
TCGTGACGGACATAAGTATTGGGCAGAAGAAGTTTTATTTACTAGAATAGTGGAGTTATATGCAGAATAATATAGTAATATGCGGAGACAGTTTTAACATTGGTATAGGCTGTCATAACCTTAGCACAGAACCTTATGGGCAACTGTTAGGTAAAGAACTCGATAAATCAGTTATAAATCTAGCTAAAGGCAGTAGTACTAACTTTAGTATCTATTTACAAGCAAAGTATGCTGTAGATAATTTAGCGGATAAAACCGACTTGGTTATTATCAGTCATACTAGTTATGACAGAGTAGATTGGTTTCCATTGGACTATGATTTTCCTAAAGGAGAAATTACATTGGAAGATGTTAACTATCATCAATATCCTCCATATGGAGAACATACGTATCATGTATTTGACAAGGAAGTTCGATTAGACCATCCAATGAAAAACAATCCTGACTACAGAGGAACGATGTTTACAGACAATCTGATGGGTGTAATTGATTATTGGGAAAGTTTTGGTGTTAAAGATGCTGATTCTGGTTACTATGCAAGATTTAGACAAGAGCCAAAACAGCGTATGAAAACATTATATGATTACGGCACTACTATACACGAAACTAGAATCAATCGTATTCAAACAATTGGGTTGATGACCATGGCGCACGAACTACTTAAACGTGCTGGTATTAATCATATAATCTTAACACACGAACCAGACTATTATAAAAAGTTCATAGACTCTATAAATATATGCGAACTTAGTTGGGGTCAGTTAAGCATTGATTATCCAGATGACTTGCCTAGTTGGCATACCAGTGCAGAAGGTCATCAACGAGCTTATGAATTGATATTAAATAAGATAAAAGAAAATAATTGGTAATGAAAACTCTTTGGATTTATGGCTGTAGTTTCAGCGAACCATTTGGACTTGTTCCTGAAGGTCTACCAACACTCAACGACATAGATAAATCTAGATTTTTTCATGGAGTAGAATACTGGGGAACGCATCTTGCTAAATTGTTAAATGTCGAAATTGTCAATAAAAGTTTTCCTGGCGTCGGTTGGAACTACATTAATAATCGTATAGATGAAGATTTAATAAAATGGTCCAAAGATGACTATATCATTATTAATCCTAGTTTTTTTACTAGAGCAACATTTGAAGAACTAACTAAAGGATTAAGTATGGGTGACATGGCTCCTTTACTTAAAGATTCTATGGAAGTATCTAAGTTTAATGAACTTAGATGGAAAAATAAATTAGAAACACTGATACATTTAGGATATAAAAATGTATATACTTGGATAATAGATCAAAGTACACTGGCTGATAGTGTTAACCATTTAATAACAACACCCAGCTTACAGCTAAATTGGAAAACATGGATGGATGAGCATAAAGAATATTGGATAGATCCAACTGCTAATCCTCCTCACGGCGACTGGCATTTTAATGCACAAGGTCACGTTGAAGTGGCAAGTCGAATGTATAATTTTATAATAGGAAATGCAAATGAACATAAAGAAAGTTAACAAGCACTGGGGTCATGAACTCTGGATAGCAGACGGAGTTAGTACTCCTTACGCAAGTAAACGTATATTATTTAGAGCAGGTAATAGGACTAGTCTTCAAGTACACGAATATAAATTTGAAACAAATTATGTTTTAAGCGGTACTGGATTTTTATACCGTAGTAAAGAACCATTGGATATTGCTAAATTTTTACAACAAGGCATGACAGTCAACGAAGTTGCTGAATACGAAAAGACATTAGAAGTTATGGAACTTAAGGAAGGAGTAGTATTTAATATGGCTCCTGGATATGTTCATAGAGTTTTAGCAACCACGGATTTAGAATTCATGGAAACTAGCACAACAGAATTAGATGATGTTATTAGGCTACAAGATGACCAAGGTCGCACTCACGGTAGAATAAATCGAGAACATGAATAAACAAACAGTAATTATCCCTACTGCTGGACTAGGCAGCAGGATGGGTAACTATACAAAAAATCTAAACAAAGCATTATTGCCCTATAAGGATAAACCTATTCTTGGACATATGATTGAACAGTTTCCCAAGGATACTAGATTCATTATACCATTAGGCTATCTTAGTCAACAGGTACGTGACTTCTGTGCAGTTGCTTATAGTGATCGACATATAGAATTTGTAGAAGTAGATGATTGGACTAGTGCTAAGTCTGGAACAGGTTATACATTACTACAATGCAAAGATGTTGTCAACGAACCATTTTGGTATATAACCTGCGACACATATTTTGATCAACCTATCATAGACAAAGTTAAAGACAATGATTGTTATTTTGTAAAATCTGTATCAGAAGAAGATTCTTATCTTTACACAATGTTTGAAATCGACAATCGTTTTAAAATCAAAGATATAACATTCAAACAAACGCAGACAAGGCCATGGGCAGCTTTTACTGGACTGATGTATATTCATAATTGGGCAGAGTTCTTCAATGACTTACAAGATCACAATGGTACAGAATATATTCCTATTATTCGACGTGGCAGTGACACCGCAGTATTAAACACATGGTTAGACTTTGGTAGTGCAGAACAATATCAAACAGCATTAAGCAAAAGCCAAAAGTTTGACTTTGCTAAGAAAGATGAGATAACATATATCTGTAACAATCGTGTAGTTAAATGGTGGTTAGATAGTAGTGTAGCTAAAAAAAAGTTTGATAAGACCTTAGCCAATCCCGAAGTATGCCCGTTTAACTGTAAGTATCAAGGCAACTATATGGCCTATGACTTCTTTGATGGACAAACGCTATACGAGTTTAACAATCCAGTTGCATTTACAGATTATTTAACTTGGTTAAAAAACGACGTGTGGAAACCGGTAGATGCTGATATTAGATCGGCAGCCACTAAATTTTATAAAACTAAAACACTACAGCGTATTGATAAGTTTTTAGAAAAGTATCCGAATTTAGAAAAAGTTACTAATATTAATGGAGTCGAGGTTAAAGATTATAGTTACTATCTTGACAAAATGGATTGGGATTATTTAAGCACTACAGTTGCTCCAGGATTCATTCACGGTGATTTACATTTTGATAACACAATTATTAATAGTTCCGGTGAGTTTAAAGTAATCGATTGGCGGCACGAATTTGCAGGATTAGTTGAGTATGGAGACATATACTACGACTTGGCTAAACTATCCGGTGGCTTTGTCATTAACTATGCTAATATTAAGAATCATAACTTCGATGTTGAAGTAAATGGTGATTATGTTACATTAAGTGTACCGCACGTTGATCATATTAATATCTATCAAAAGAAACTTAAAGAGTTTATAATCAAAGAAGGTTATGATTATAAAAAAGTACAGATGCTAGTTCCAATTATATTTTGGAATATGAGCCCTTTACATACTGCTCCATTTGATTTATTCTTATGGTATTTGGGTATTAAATTATTTGAGGAACTAGACAATGAGTAATCCAACACAAAGTCAAATAGCATTAATGTATTTTCAAAGTTTTTGCAAAAAAGACTCAGCTAGTTTAGAAGTATTATTCAGTGATAACATTCTGTTAACAGATTGGGATGTGCAGATTGTTGGAAAACAAAATGTTATTGACTTTAATCAACGATTTTTCAATAGTGTAGATACAATTAGAATTGATGTAGATAAAGTAGCTGTGGGTTTAGATACTGTCATAGCAGAAATTAAAGTTATTATTAATAATAGCATAGTAGGTGCAGTAGTCGATGTTATAGAGTTTGATCAAGATAATAAAATAAAAGAAATAAGGGCATATAAACGATGAAAAAATTTATAAGTTTAAGTCAATATCCAGGAACAACCGGACAATACTTTTATACAGAATTCTTTAAACATTATAATATAGATGCGACCTACGAACCCAGAGCCAGCAGTGATGTTCGTCGCGATATTGAATTGGCCAAACAAGAAAATGTAAATGGTATTAGCATCAGTATGCCATTTAAAACAGCAGTATTACCGATACTAGATGACAAACATGCTTATGTAAGTCTTTATAATAGTTGTAATACTATTAAGATTGACAAAAATAAAACCACTGGTTATAATGCAGATATTGCTGGCGTCGAGTATGTATATAAACAAATTAAATACACAGACACAATAACTGTATTAGGTGCCGGAGCAATGGGTAGTATGTTTGTCAAATACTTAGAAGACTTACATTATAATAATTTAAGAATATGTGCAAGAAACTTAGGTACGTGGAGCGAACGGTTCAAGTCGTCGACTGTCATTATTAATTGTACAGCACTAGGAACTAGCATAGACGAAAGTCCATACAAATTAGGACAACTGCCACCCGAAACTAGATTAGTTATAGACTTGGCGATTAAAGATAATGAATTAAAACAACAATGTATGAATTACAATATTAAATATATATCTGGACGTGAATTTTATCGGGCACAGTTTTTAAAACAGTTCGAAATTTATACAGGTATTAAGCCCAGTGAACAAGTTTACAACGAGATAGAAAGCAAAAGATATGAAACAATTTAAATTGGGCTATGGTCCGATGAGCAAGGAAATTATCGAGATCCTTGCCAAGTATAGCAACAATAACCATTATCCATTGATGATTATTGCTAGTCGTAATCAAGTTGATTATATTGATGGTTATGTTTGTACAACAGCAGAGCTATCTAAACAAATTAGCCAATATAAAAATCCTAATCTCTTATTATGCAGAGACCACTGTGGACCTTACTTCGGCGATGCTGATCGAGGACTATCTGTAGAAGATGCCATTGAACAATGCATGAAAACTATCAGCGCCGATATCGCCGCAGGCTTCGATTTGATACATATTGATGTTAGTCGTATTAAAGATAATCAACTTTTCTACGCTAAAAAATTAATAGAATATACATTAAGTCTAAATCCTAATATCAAATTAGAATTCGGCAGCGAAGATAACACAGGGATTGATATTAACAGTAGTCTTGCTAATATTGATGTACAATTAGGATTTTTGAATCCATATAAAAAGAATATTATATTTTTTGTTACACAGACAGGTAGTTTGACTAAAGAAACTCAATCAGGTAAATTTGATGTCGAACGTAATAAAAATGTAGCTGAACAAATACACAATGCTGGATTTTTATTCAAAGAACATAATGCAGATTATTTCACAGCAGAAGACATACAACAGCGTGTACAAGCTGGAATAGATAGTTTAAATATTGCTCCTCAGTTAGGAAAAATGCAAACTGATTTACTTAAAGAATTCGCACCTGTAGAACTTTGGAATAAATTCGCAGATTATGTTTATAGTCAGAATTTTTGGCAACGATGGGTCGCACCTGGTCAAACTGATAAAGATATAGCAGTTAGTGTCAGCGGACATTATTGCTATAAAAGCTACGAATACAAAGATATCATTGAAGAAATAGACTACGAAAAATTCAAAGAAGAATTGAGTATTAGAATAAACAATCTAATTGAATTGTATAAAAAGTTTGATACGAAATACAACGAAGAAGAAGAACAATTTCAAATAATGCTGGCCAAGCGTCTAGAAGAACTACGTAAACGAGATCCATTTATCTACAGATGAAAATAGTATTAGTTACCGGAGGATTTGATCCGTTACATCGTGGACATATAGAATATTTTAAAGCCGCAAAAAAATTAGGCGATAAACTTATTGTGGGTATTAACAGTGACGCCTGGCTAACTCGTAAAAAAGGACGGCCTTTTATGACAATGAATGACCGCGTTTCTATAATTGAAAATTTAAAAATGGTCGATAATTGCATATTGTTTAATGACAACGACGGAACTGCTGTAGAAGCAATACACAACATTCGTAGATTATTTCCCGATGATATTATTGTATTTGCCAACGGTGGCGATAGAACTAAAGAGAACATTCCGGAAATGGTATTCAATGATGTAGAGTTTGTATTTGGTGTAGGTGGCATAGAAAAAATCAATAGTAGTAGTGATATATTAAAAAATTGGAAACAACAATGAACATTTGGGGAATTAGTGCTAACAGTCATGATGCCGCCGTCAGCGTTTGGCATAATAAACAATTACAATTTGCGGCACACAGCGAACGCTACTCTGGCATTAAAAATGACGGGGACTTATGCCCGGGCATTATCGAAGACGCTGAACAATATGGAAAACCAGATTTAATCGTTTGGTATGAAAATCCAGACTTAAAAACTGCTAGACAATATACGGCAGGTCAAGGCGATAGAACTAAAGAGAATGATGTTAAATCTTATCTAGCAAAGTACAATCTAACACAGCCGTTAGTCATCGGCGAACATCATAAAAGTCATGCTGCCGCGGGTTATTATACCAGCGGATTAAGTGATGCCACTGTTGTCGTTATTGACAGCATCGGTGAGTTTGAAACACTAACAGTTTGGCAGGGTCGAGGTAACGACCTAAAAAAAGTTTACACACAAGGATATCCGGATAGTCTTGGACTTTGGTTTAGTTCGATGACACAACGTATCGGATTAAAACCTAACGAAGAAGAATATATTCTAATGGGTATGGCAGCTTATGGTGATCCTAACAAGTATAAAGCCGCTATATACGAAGACTTTTTTAGTGTAATTAATGGTCCAGAGATTAAGTTTAAACGTAACTTACATCGCGGCTGTCCAGATTGGCGTTTAGATTTATTAAGCCAACAAGATACATTTGACTTGGCGGCAGCTACTCAACAAGTGTATACTGAAATACTACAAGGTATTAGTCGCTGGGCAAGAGCTAATCTTCCCAGTAAGAACATTGTATTAATGGGCGGCTGTGCTCTTAATTGTGTAGCTAACAGCGAGATTACCGGCGATTGGGACAAAGTTTGGATTATGCCAAACCCCGGAGATGCTGGCAGTAGCGTAGGCGGAGTTGCTGCCTTTTTTGGCGAACAAGTAAATTGGCCAGGTGCATATCTTGGCACAGACATGGGAAATGGATATCCAGTTGATGAACTTATTAATAATCTTACAAAAGATAAAATCGTGGGCGTTGCCTCCGGTAGAGCAGAGTTTGGTCCTAGAGCACTTGGCCACCGCAGTTTACTGGCAGACCCCCGTGGACCAGATATCAAAGACACAGTAAACGCTATTAAACGTAGACAACAATTTAGACCGTTTGCTCCTGCTATTTTGGAAGAATATGTACATGAATACTTTGATATGCCGGTAAACATAACCGCAAGTCCTTTCATGCAATTTGTTGCAAAGTGTAGACAACCAGAGAACTTTCCTGCTATAATACACAAGGACGGCACGAGTCGTGTACAAACTGTTAGCAAAAATGATAGCCCTGGATTTAGAAAACTGCTCGAAGATTGGCACAGCCTTACTGGTTGCCCAATGCTTCTAAATACCAGCTTGAATATCAAAGGTCAGCCAATGGTTAATAATATAGCGGATGCACAGGCATTTTATACTAAGTATAATGTTCCTGTAATAACATGATTAAAATAGACAAGCACATTGTAGAAAAAGTAACGTGGGAACAAGATCCTGATACATTTGATCAACGATTACACGCATTAGGGTCATCCCACAATGAATTTGTAATAGTGAATCCTAAGTACGAATGGATCTTAGATTATATCGATGTTGATAGCGTATCTAGCGATAAATGTATTGTATGGAGCATAGACAACTTATGGTTAGTTAAAAAATTCAAAGCTAACTGGACATATGGTTGGGATTTTATTCACTGCGAATTAGATATAGATAAAACTATTGAGTTCAATACTGAAGTTACATTTATAAATTCAGCATTAAAAAATAAAATACTTGACTATAAAATTAATATTGAAGATGCTAATGTAGAACACATATGGTATGTTGATCCTGCATTTAATTCGATAGATGAAAAAGTATGGATTGCTCGCTGCCAAGCTAAAGATGTAATTATAACAGGCAGTAAAGATATGGGCTATGTAAAGCCTGAATTTTACTTCAATCCCGACTTACCTAAAGTAGATTATAGTATAGACATAGATTTGCCTTATCATCATCACGATTATGCTTATGATCTAGTATGGTATTTAGATGACAATACAGTAAGCGATAAGATATGGATTGCTAAGTTTATTCCAGATTATTCACAGGGTCTTAAGGACATGGGTTCTATAATTCCTAATGTAGAAACTAAGCTAGAATTTAATCCAGATATTCCTAACATCAAGTATGATTTAGATATTAATGTATCATTTCTAGATTTAGTCTATGAACATGTATGGTATTTAGATCCTAAGTTTAATACTTTCGAAGACGATGTATGGGCAGTAAAACTATCTACGTCAGATGTTCGTGGTGTAAAGAACATGGGCTATGTTAGTCCGGAAATAGAACACAATCCAGATATTCCTACACTGGAATTTAATCCCATCAAAGTTATTCCATACTACGAACTAAAATATAATTTAGAATGGTATTTAGATCCTGAATTTAGTCTTAACAACGATAAGATCTGGGCATTCCGTATCAATAGCCTAGATCCAGAAGCAGGTGTTAAAGACATGGGTTATGTCGGACCAACTGTAGAATATAATAAAGATATACCTAGTGTAGAATTAGAATTCGATACTCTAGCAAGTTACATTGATTTTGAATACGAGTTAGTGTGGTATTTAGATCCTGCATTTAATCAAGACAGTGAAAAAATATGGGTTAAAAGAATCACTCCTGCTAACGCTATAGGAGTCAAAGACATGGGTTATGCTCGTCCTAGACTTACTCGTAATACAGATATTCCATTAGTAGAATTTGATTTTGATATTAATGTTCCTTATCAAGATTTAGGCTATGAACACGTATGGTATTTAGATCCAAAGTTTAATACTTTAGAGGAAAAGATTTGGGCATTTAGAACCACACCTAAGTACAGTATGGGCGAAAAAGATATTGGATTTATACGTCCTAGAATAATTCGAAACCCCGCTATACCAGATGTGGATTTTGAATTTGCTGATACAGTTGCATACTACGAACTAAAAAACGATTTAATATGGTATTTAGATTCTAGATTCAATCCCACAAATGATAACATATGGGCTATTAAAATATTAACACAAGAACCCGAACCAGGACTTAAAGACATGGGTACAGCTAGCCCTCGAATTATTCTTAATCCGGATCTTCCTAAACTAGACTATTACATCAACGATGAAGTAGCTTACTATGACTTGGGCTATGAACATGTTTGGATGTTAGATAGTAACTTACACACAGACAAAGAAGAAATTTGGGCAGCTAAGATTGTTCCTAACACAACTAGTCTAGGCGTAAAACAAGTAGGCAAGATTGGAGTAAGATTCAGCGACTTCGATGTTGTGTTTATTAGCTATAACGAACCTAACGCAGAAGCTAACTGGTATCGTGTATTAGAAATATTCCCAGATGCTAAACGTGTTAAGAATGTTAAAGGTATTTTCGAAGCACATAAACGTGCCGCTGAAATTGCTACAACTAGTATGTTCTATGTAGTAGATGGCGATGCCGAACTAGTTGATAATTGGAAATTTGATTTTAAACCAGAAGTATTTGACATGGATTGTGTACACTTGTGGACCAGTATTAATCCTATCAATGATTTAGAATACGGCTGGGGAGGTGTAAAACTTTTCCCAAGACAATTATTGTTAGATGCTACTACTTGGCAAACAGATTTAACAATGGGCTTGGGTAAACTTAAATATATAAACAAAGTTAGTAATATTACTTCGTTTAATACTGATACTTTCGGTACTTGGAGAAGTGCATTTAGAGAATGTGCTAAACTAAGTTCTAGTTTGTATCAAGGAACAACTACTCCCACAGAAACAGAAAACAGATTGCATACTTGGACTACTAAAGGTCAAGATAGGCAATATGGAGAATATGCATTGCACGGTGCGGCTTTAGGCAAGCAGTACGGCTTGGATAACTTTAATAATCCAACTGCATTGCAATTAATTAATAACTACGAATGGATGAGAAATGAGTTTGATAAATTCTATAAACATTAATAATTCAAAAACAAATACTACTCTTAAATTAAAAGATATCCCCGCAGTATTTCTAAGTTTTGACGAACCTAATGCTGATGATAACTTTGAGTTATTAAAAGCAGGACACCCTAATCCTAGTTTAGTTAAACGTGTACACGGAGTTAAAGGATTTGATGCCGCCCATAAAGCCTGCGCTGAACATGCAGTTAATGATAGATTTTTTACAATCGATGCTGATTGTCGAGTCGATCCAGCTATATGGAGACAAAACTTAGACATTGAAAAATCAGACTTAACTAGTACATTTTCATGGAGTAGTCGCAACGTAGTTAATGGTTTAGTCTACGGTAATGGTGGTATTAAACTTTGGTATGCTCCTTATGTTAAAGCAATGAAAACACACGAAGCCGCAGATAAAACTGATAATGACAATAATGTAGACTTTTGCTGGGACTTTGAAAACTATAAACAAATGAATAATACCTACGGAACTGTTATGAACAATGCCAGTGCTAAACAAGCATTTAGAGCAGGATTCCGTGAAGGTGTTAAAATGGGATTAGATCAAGGACATAAAGTACCAGTAGAAGATTTCAATCATAAAATGTATCCCGGCAACTACGCACGTTGGCTAACTTGGATGACTGTTGGCCGTGATGTTGACTACGGCGACTGGGCAATCTATGGAGCACGTTTAGGTGCTTATAATCTTTATATAAACAACTTTGATCAAAGTGTAATATCTGATTACGATTGGTTTAACGCATATTGGGAAGACATTGAAGAATGTTGTAAAGATCCAAATGAAGATAGTAACAGAGTTATGCAAGTACTAGTTAAAGAACTTAACTTGCCATTGGTAGAACTAACAGCAGATCAAAGTCGTTGGTTTAAACATGTCAACATTAATCCTCCTAAAAACTTTGGATGGCCAGCTATGTTGAATCATAGCGCATTGCCATTATTTGGCTTTACTTTACCTAAATATTAATATGATTCCTATTTACTTTTTATACAACGATGAAACTAACGCAGAAGAAAATTTAGCTAGATTACATACTAAAGCTAGCTATGCGTTGGCAGTAAAAAGTATAGGTACAATATTTGAAAGTCATAAACATATTGCCAATCTATGTAATGAAGATAGATTCTATGTAGTAGATGCTGATTGCTGGATTGTCGATAACTTCACATTTGACAAACAAATTGAACTAAAGACTAAAAGCGTGGCAGTATTTAGAGCAAAGAATCCTATCAATGGATTAGTATACGGACATGGCGGCATTAAACTATTCAGCAAAGATTGTTTTAGTGCAGAACGTTTAGATCGTCCTGATATGACTACTACACTTGCTGATCA
>ENA-OSIY01001787-OSIY01001787.1-marine-metagenome-genome-assembly--contig:-NODE-1787-length-11392-cov-13.480424_pt1 | contig 11392 bp, 5 predicted proteins | sample MGYA00237884_ERZ534233 | MGnify/ENA primary metagenome ERZ534233 (study PRJEB26412, sample SAMN06343840) | marine metagenome | isolation source: estuarine water | place: USA: Columbia River Estuary... | reverse complement strand
TTAAAGTTAATGGTGCGCCAAACTCGGCATTTACTAAGGTTAGAACAAATTCAGCATTCGCTACTGAGACGGGACTTACTATAAATTATGATGTTTGGGTTTCGAATACTGCACAGAATGCGGCAATTGATGTTTTTGATATAACATAATAATAAATTAATATAATATAGATGAAGAATATAGGTACATTAGTAACTGCTGCCATAAGACCAAATGATAGTAATGACAAAATCGCATCTGCTTATGCAGTAGAGGTAAAGGGTGGCTTACACTCATATGCGACTTTATTGGAACGTAATAACATTATTAGTGAGCGAAGGGAGTGGGGTATGATTGTTAATGTTTATAATGATACTACTCCTTCTAATAATACCACGTGGGTATTGAAATATAATAAAGTCAATACTACGATATCCGATAATGCAAATTGGGAGAAATATTTAGGTTCTTCGGGTTCGGGTTCAGGTAGTGCATATTGGATTGATCCGGTGATGGGTATACTTAGTAATCAGCCGTCTGGTCCTAATAATGGTGATAGGTATATTTTAGGTCCAACACCTACTGGATTATCATGGGGTTCTAAATTTGAGAATGACGTGGTACAATATGATTTAGATACTTTATTTTCTGCGGTTTCTGAAAGCGGAAAACGTATTGAAGTAGTTAAAGTATTCCATGATGCTGTGCCTGCAATTAATAGATTCTTCGACCCTTATTCAGTTTCTGGACAAGGTACATTAAACTTAATCGATGAATTTGGATTTGGTTCATATTCTCCAGCAGCACAATTTGTATTAATGCCGATGTTTGAAGACCTTCTTAGAATACAAGCAATTGAATTTAATGACCAATTCCGTAAATCGGCATTTACTTTTAATATTGTCAATGGTAAAATGAGAGTGTTTCCAATGCCAACTTCATCAAATGTAAATCTTTACGGAAAGTTGTACTTTGATTATTATGTAAAGGATGAATTTACTGAAAACTCTACACTTGTAACACCAAATGTAATTTCTGATTATTCGGATATTCCTTATAATTTTATGGAGTATAGTGGAATCAATGATGTGGGTAAGCAGTGGATTAGAAAATATACATTAGCATTGGCTAAAGAATTATTAGGAGCTGTAAGAGAAAAATACTCAAACATACCTATACCTGGTTCTGAAGTTAGTTTAGATGGAGCTGCATTAAGAAGTGAAGCTCAGACAGAAAAAGAAGCACTAATGACTCAATTAAGAGAAACATTAGAAGAACTAAGTAGAAAGATACAATTTGAAAACCGAAACAATGAAGCTAATCAACATCAAGAAATGTTGAGAAAAGTTCCATTGGCAATATACATAGGATAATATGGCAAGATTTACTTTATCAAGAGATATAAAATTCTTTGAAGGTATATCCAGAGAATTAGTAGATGTAGTAATCGAAACTGCTGTGGTGCTATATAAACTTGTCATAGAGGATAGCAAAACAAACCTATATGGAGAATCCTTAAATAAAACATATTATCAGGGTGTACAAACAACAGCAATGATTGAAAGAGAACCATCGGCAAGTGAGTATGAAGGATTTGGTTCAGATAAATCTCAAAATGTTGAATTCCGTTTTAACCGATTTACATTGGAAGATACTGGGTTTTATCCTGAAGTTGGTGATATTATATTACACAATAATGGATATTTTGAAATTGATAATGTTAGAGAGGACCAATTAGTAGGTGGGCAAGTTGGTAATAATTTTTCAATTATATGTTCTACATTTATGACTAGACGTAGTTCTATACAAACCGAAATGAGAGTAATATAATGGATAAGAGAGAAACAAATAGAGCCAAACAATTACCAATAGATAAAGAGTATATAAAAGGAGTATCTTTAATTGATATAGATACTACTATTGCAGAATACATGTCTGATGTTATTATTCCGGATTTAGAAGAAAACGGAAATATATTGAAAGCACCATTGATATATGGAAATGCTGAAAGATGGGCTGGTGCTAGAAAAGAAGGATATCTAAGAGATGCAAGAGGTAGAATACAAACACCATTGGTAATGTTTAAAAGAAACTCTATTGAGAGGAATTCAACATTACAGCATTTTAAAGAACAATTAGCAATGCCGGCTGTAAGAAAATATTCACCAAAAAATAGATACGAAAGATTTAATCTACAAAGTGGTGTTTCTGGACCTGCTTATGAAAATTATAGTGTTGCTGTACCTGCTTATGTAACATTAACGTATGAAGTAATGATTTGGACATCATTTACCGAACACATGAATAAAATAGTAGAAGCATTTCAATATGCAACTGATAGATATTGGGGTAAAGAAGATGGTTATCGATTTAAAACATCACTAGAAACTTTTGAAAATCAACAAGAAGTTGGACAAGGTACTGAAAGAATAATTCGTACAACTTTTACTATGGTTGTAAATGCATATCTTTTACCTGAAAAATATAATGCAAAACCTACAATTAAAAAAACACTATCTCCAAAAAGAGTACAATTTGGAGTTGAAACGGATTTAAGTGGTAATGGATTTGCTGGAGCATCTTTGTATAATGAGTATGCACAGGTTGTAAATTTCATAGGATTAAAAAGTGTACAAACTGCAGAATTTATAAATGCTACAACAATAAAATTAACAAACGTAAGAAAGCCCGTATTACCATCTGAATTAATTGGTACATTTGATACTAACAATTGGTTTAGGATTTATATAAATGGAAACTTTATTTCACGTGGTAATTATAACAATGGTGTATTTACTGAAAATTATTCATATACATTTAATAATAATACCAATGAAATAGTTTTTACTTTTACGGCATTATCGTTTCCATTGGATGGTGATGATGAAATAGAAATAACAGGAAAATTCGAACAATTATAATATGAATATTAGACAACTTAAAAATATTATGAAAGAGGTAAACGAACCTAACGAATTTTTCTTAGAGCCGGATAACCTACAACATCCATTATATTGGATATTTAAGGCTGATGGTATTAGAATAAAAACATTGTTTCCTACACTTGAAGGTCTTAGAAAACCTGATGCTAGATTTGATATTTTTATAAATGGATTATTTATATCAAGTAGAGATTATTTATATGAAAATGAAGGTAATACATTTTATATAAGATTTAAAAGAAGTAATTTTCCCGAATTTGACCGTTTTGGAAATATTTACGCTTTAGAAGAAACAGATGAAGTTAAAATAAACGGAGACGTTGAAAAATTCAACTAAATGAGAAGAAAGCCAAATATATTAATAGATACAACTCAAAAACTTAGAGATAGAGAAGCTTTTAAAGAATTTGTATTACAAGTAAATAAAGAAACTTTTATATATCAATTCAGACCAAGCTCAATATCTGTATCTGATAGCATCTATTTTACTTTGAATTTAAATAATAAAAGATTTATTGTAGATATTTTAGAGGTTGATAATATAAAAGATTACATTGATATCTATTTATACGGAGTAAAACAACCACAAACCAGATACGATGTTAGTGTAGATGGAAATAATATAATTGTTACATTTGTTGCAGATATAACTCGTTTACCAAATGAAGTATCCGCAAATGATTTTGAAATAAAAGGTAAAATAGTAGAAATAGAATAATGGCAAGATTAATACCTCGTAAACAAATTGAAGAACAGCAAAACATAACAGGCTCTCTTACTATTAATGAGAACTTGTTTTTAGGTAACGATGCCATTGTAAGTGGTTCTATTTTTGTATCGCAGAGTTTCTTTTTAGGAAATGATACTGGTTCTAGGAATGAAATTACTGGTTCTGTATTTGTTACAGGTTCATTTACTGTTGATGGTTTATTTTCACTTGGAGCTCAAACTTTATTTTCTGGAACAGCATCATTTGCATCGGAATCGGTAGATACTCAAAGATATGCTGGTATTCTTGCAAAAGATTTTGGAGCTAACCTACCTACACTTTATGTATCTTCAACTGATGGAGATGATACGAATGATGGTAGAACTATTCAATATCCACTTCGTACAATTAAAAGAGCAGCTGCATTAGCATCCCCGGGATATGATGGTAGATATGGTTTTGATACAGGTTCAATATCAAACGGATATGTAATTAAGGTTCAAGCGGGAACGTATTTAGAGGATAATCCTGTGATACTTCCTAAGAACACAACTATATGGGGTGCTGGTTTGCGTATTACTAAAATTAACGCTAAAACACCCACAGAAGACCTATTTCATGTAAACGCTGGATGTTATATTGCGGAGGTAACGATGGGAGGTTTGAGATTATTTCCAGACCAAATAAATCCTGAGAAGGGATTTGCTATTGCTTTCCAACCGGGTGCATTCATTACAACCTCACCATACGTTCAGAACTGCTCGCAGATTTCAAACCAAGAGAATTCATTCACCGAACTTTATGAAGATATTCCACCGGGTGGTGGCGGTCTTTATGTTAATGGTGATGTGATAGACCCAGACTCTCCGTTAGCATCAATGGTATTGGATGCTTATACACAAATTTCTCCAAATGGTGTGGGATGTTTGGTTAATGGTAGAGGTTTCATTCAGCTCGTATCTTTCTTTAATAACTTCTCATACTACGCAATTAGAGTAAACAATGGTGGACATGCTACACTAAACAACTCAAACATTTCGTTTGGTTTGTATGGTATGTATGCTTCTGGTTCTCGTTTTATATCTGGTAGTGGTGGTAACATTGCAGCTAGAGATAGTGTAAGAGGAACTTGGAGTTGTGTTGTTGATGTACTAAATAAAGGATTAGAAAACGGATTACCAGCAATAACAAAATTAAACACAGCTGAAGGTATTCGTTTAACATCTCCAGCATTATATACACAAAGTAGAGTATCGGTAGGTACTCCGTTATCAACTGTTGCAGCTGATGAAATATCAGCTGATTATAGATTAATAAGTGAAATCGTTGATAAAGGTGTAACTAATTTTCCAACACTATTAGCAAAGAGTTCTATAAAGGGATATGGGTTTGATTCCCCATATAATATTTTGGGAGCAGAACAAATAACATCATCGATAGCAGCAGCTTCGTATGATACTGGTTCAATAAGTGCATCTTATGCAGCTTTATTAAGTATATTAGCAAATGGTACTGGTTCATTTAATTTTAAATCTAACACCAGCGCTAGTAGACAAATTGGTACTGATGTAATTCAACCAATAGCAAATGCATCACCACTTACGGGAAGTGTGAGTTCATCATTTGGTACAGTAATTAATATTATTACAAAAGGAGTTTCTGTTAAACCAACTTATATAGCAAATACAAGCGCTAGTATAAAGGGTGGAAATGTTGAACAAACAATGTTAGGTGTTACCTCATCATTAGCAACAATAAATTCGGTAAGTGCAAGTTTTAGTATCGTTTATAATATTTTGGCAAATGGTACTGGTAGTAATATTTTACCAATACCAAATAATCACCAAAAATCATTTGTAATAACAAATAATAATAGTTCTTCATTTGATTTTGAAGGATTGGGTAGTAATCCTACATTAAATTTATTTAGAGGAGAAACCTACAAATTTAATATAGATGCCATAGAAGATTTTGGCGGAATTGAATATCCATTTTGGATTAGAACAGAGCAATTAGCAGGTATTACTGAAAAATATGATTATAACATTGGTATGGTTAATAATGGTGATAGTAGAGGTACGATAACTTTTACAGTACCATATAATGCACCAAATAAATTATATTATGTAGCTCAGAATAGAAGTTCTATGGGTGGTGAAATTAACATAGCAAATTCATCTACAACTCCATTTGATTTAATTAGAAATACATTAACATACCCAGCTACAATACAAAGTGGTTCGGTAGCTAAAACAAACATCGATATTGTAACAGCGTATGAAATATTAGTAAGTAATAAAGAATTTATTAAAGATGAAGTTATTGAATTTGTAAATTCTTCTTGGGCTGATTTTGTATATGATGAAGCTACTTGTAGACGTGATGTTGGGTATATTGTAGATGGTGTAGCAAAAGACCTACTATTTGGTGGAAACGAAGAAAGTATTAGAAGTGGTTTATTTTATTATCAATACCCATCTGAAGCAACAACTACACAATTAGGACCTACACTAACTGCTATGAAACATGCAGCTGGAGTTGCATTGAATTTAATTAGAGGTAAGGTATATGTAGAACCAACAAATGAGGCAGTTGATGTTTGGGATACTATTAGAGATAATAAAACATTTGTACAAAATGAAGTAATAACTTATTTATCTTCTTCTTGGTCTAATTTTTATTACAACGAAGCAAGTTGTTCTCGTGATGTTGGCTATATATTAGATGCCGTAGCAACTGATATTAAATATGGTGGTAATGAACGAAGTATAACTGCCGGTGAATACTATTATCAATATCCTTCATTGGCAATTGTAAGAGGTGATGGTGATGGGGTTGGGCAATTGGGGCAAACAACCGATGGCATCAGATATGCTAGTGGGTTAGTTGATAATTTATTAAAACAAAGAGATTTCACAACACCACCAGCATCAACATTATCTGCATATAATAATTTAATAAATAATAAAGAATTAATTCAAAACGAAACAATTCAATTTATTAATGTTGCATTTCCAAACTTAAAATATAATCAAGCAACTTGTAAAAGAGATGTTGGGTATATTGTTGATAATGTAGCAACGGATTTATTATATGGTGGAATTGAAAGAGGTGTAACTGCTGGTAGATATTATTATGATTATCCATCAATAGCAACAACAACTCAAAGAACATCAACTATCGCTGGTGTTAGATATGCAAAAATTATTGGAGATACTATTGTCCAAAATATTATATTAGATACCCCACGTATTGTTTATAATGATGAAAAGAATTTTAAATTAGCAAGCGGTAGTTATAATACTTCTATAAGCCCTAATGGTTTAAATATTACATCTTCATTTAGTGGTTCAGCAACTCAACAAACTTCTATTGGTAATACATTCTCAATTATAGAAGGAATTGTAGCAAGAGGATTGAGTTCAATTAAATCTTTGTTAGCACAAAATACTGGATTAACTTGGAACAAATATAATCCAATAAGTGTAAGTAGTGGGTCTCAAGCAACTTCATCTTATACAACCCCAAATGAAGTAAATGTAATTGGTAGAAATTTTGATATTGTAAATACTATTATTGATGGTGGATTGATAGCAGAGCCTGTATTCACTGCATCTCAAGCAGCAGCAATTGCTGTAACTGGAACACCACAAATAACAGCTTCATTAGCAGTTAGTAGTTCTGTTCCAAATGATATATCAGCATCAATTGCGTATGTAGCAACTATAATAACAAATGGTACTGGTTCATTAGGTGCATTGGTTTCAAATCTAAACTCAAATGTAAAGGTAACTAATACACCACAATACATAACTGGTTCTGGTTATTATGGAACATCAACCGAAAGTACACAATTAAGTTCTTCAATAAAAGTAATCACCAATATATTAGAAGGTGGGTTATCCTTTGTACCTGCGCTTACATCAAGCGTAAATGCAAGTATTAAAGTAACAAATGCATCACAATATATTTCTGCATCTAATTCGGCAAGTGGAAGTGATGTAAACTTTATATCATCATCAATATCAATAGTAACAAAGATAATTGAAGGTGGTGAGTTTTCAGCACCGGCTTTCCAAACATATACAAATAGAATAACATCATCTAATAGTGTAGCAGCTTATGAAATTCTTAAAAATAATATTGGATTTATTGTTTCGGAATCAATCGCATACTTAAGTTCATCTTGGTCAACTGCATCTTACGATGAAGATAAATGCAGACGTGATTTAGGATTTATACTTAGTGGTTCTGCGGAAGATTTAATATGGAACGCAAATTCAGCATCAATATTTAACGGATTATTCTATTGGGAATTCCCATCACAAGCGCAAGGAGCACAGCTTCAACAAACATTGGATGGTATCAACTACGCATCACGTTTAGCACAAAAAGTAATATTAAATACTCCATTTGTTGCACCATCTTCGGATGTAACAAAAGCAAAAGTATTATTAAGAAACAATACTCAATTTATTAAAGATGAAACAATAGCATACTTATCATCTTCTTGGATTGGACATGATTATAACGAAACAACTTGTAAAAGAGATGTTGGTCATATATTAGATGCCGCAATTACTGATATGGTGTATGGTGGAAACGAAAGAAGTAGAGTAGCATCATATTATTACTTCACATACCCATCAGCAGCAACTGGTTCACAATTAATGCAAACTATTGATGGTATTAATTACGCAAATAGATTAGCACAAAAGACAGTATTAAATTCAACATTTGTACAAGCTGAAAGCAACAAAGTAAATGCAAGTAATTTAATAAGATTGAATAGAGATTTGATTGCAAACGAAGTAGTTGAATATGTAAGTTCTTCTTGGAGTGATGCACCTTACGATGATATCAAATGTAGAAGGGATATTAAATATATTTTAGATGCGGTTAGAACTGACTTAGTATATGGTGGTAACGAAAGAAGTAAATTTGCAGGAGAATACTATTATGAATATCCATCAAAGGCAATCGTAGCAGGTGTACCATCGGCAACTGCTCAATTAGATAGTACTATAACTGGTATTGATTATGGTAGTGGATTGGTACAAAATATTGTTAAAAATAATATATTAAGGTTGCCATCAGCAGCAACAACAACCGCAGCAGCTTTGGTAAGAAAAAATAGAGCATTCTTACAACAAAACACCGTTGATTACGCTAATGAAATATATCCTAACTTAGATTATATTGAAAGTAAGTGTTATAGAGATACCGGATTTATTGTAGATGCTGTAATTACTGATTTAGTATATGGTGGTAATGAAAGAAGTGTAATAGCAGGAAGATTCTATTACTTATATCCATCTCAAGCTACTGGAGTTCAATCCGAAGAAACAATTGATTCATTAAACTTCACAAAAGGTTTAGCAAAGTTAGTAGCAATTGGTGGAAAATCAATAGAGGATGGTTTTGATATTGTGGCAAACATAATTGAAAGTGGAAGTAATTCTGCACCTTCTGTGGTATTAAATACTGCAGATGGAATTAAAGCAACTACGGCTCTACAAATTACATCATCAATATCAGTAGGGACAACTGATAAATCTATTATATCATCTTCATTTGGTAATATAATTAATATTGTATCAAACGGAACTGGTTCAATACCAACAACTATTGTTAAGAATACAAACAAAGGTGTAAATGTTTTAGGTGGTACACAAATAACATCTTCAAATACACCAGCTGATAAAGAAAAGGTAAAAGTAACTACTGGGTTTGATACCGTAATTGATATTGTAGCAAATGGTACTGGTTCAATTCCAACTATTGTAACAAATGTAAATTCTTTAATTAAAAGAACTACTACAAATAGTTACACAACATCTTCAATCATATCATCCACATATCTTACAGCTTCAAATAATAGTTTTGATATTGTTTTAGATATTGTTGAAAATGGTACTGGTTCATTACCTGTATTAATAAAAAATACTGATTCGTTAGTAAAAATAACAAATACAAATCAATATACATCTTCAGTAATTATATCATCTTCATTGGCAAAAAGTATATCAGGAAGCTTTGATGCAATTATAAACATATTACAAAATGGTACGGGTTCTAAACCAACTACGGCAACATACAATCCGGCTAATGGAGATTTTGTAATTACTATTCCAAACCACAACTATAAAGCATCTGATTTTATTTATTTAAAACCGGAATCATTTGTATTCACTTGTGAAATGGATGGTAATAGAACGGAACACAAATTACCTTCAGTTGGACAACGTGCATATAATAATAAATTAACTATAATTTCAGTAACACCTAATACTATAACTGTAAATGTTGGAGCATCAGGACCTAATGTATCTTTCACTCCTACCGCTGCAACTTATGACCCAGCAACTGGTAATTTTGTATTGACTGTTGGACCGCACACTTTAAGTATAGGAGAAGGCATTGTAATAACAACTGGTTCAATTGCATTTACTTGTGATATGGATAATAACCAATCGGTTAAATCTTATCCTAGATTTGGTATAGACCCATTTGCAGGACGTTCTATGATGATAACCAATACTACTGGAACTACATTAACGGTTAATGTTGGAGCATCAGGTCCTAATAAATATTTTACACCTACAACGGCTAGTTATAACGCACTAACTGGTGATATGTCTGTAACTGTTGGACAGCATGGCTTGGGTGTTGGTAGAAGTGTTGTTTTAGAAAATAATTCAATAGCATTTACTTGTGACCAAGATGGTAACGCAACAACTCATAGTTATCCTAGAAGTGGAAGTGACCCATACGCAGAGCAATCAATTGTAATAACATCAGTTGGGGCTACTCAACATACCGTAACTAATGCACCATACAATGCTGAAACCGGTGATGTTACTTTAACGATAGCATCTCACGGATTTAGTAATGGTGATTATGTTAAGATTGCTGATAATTCATTAACTTATACTTGTATATTAGATGGTAATTTAGTTTCAAAATCGTATCCAAGAGTTGGTTATGATTATCCAAGCGGTAGATGGTTAGAAATATCTAATGTAACTACAAACACATTTGATATTAATATAGGAGCATCTTCATATACAAGCGCACATACATTTGTATCGGCAACTGCTAATGGACTAGAAAGACAAAATGGTATCTTTACAATTAATGTAGGAGATGCTGGAAGTGCTTCTGGTTCAATACATACATTTGTATCGGCATCAGCAAACGCTATAAAACACCTACCTCAATCAGTTCACACATTTGTATCTGCATCAACTGGAGCAGTTAAACATTTACCACAAGCAGCACATACATTCGTAAGAGCTGATAAAAATGCAGTAACTCCTATACCAATAATAATAACACCAAATACAGGTGCAAATATTAAAGTAACTGATGCTACTCAATATTTAGGAGGAACGCCAGCAACACAAACTGAAGCTAACGCAATATCGGCATCTATTTCTATTGTAACAAATATAATAGCAAATGGTACTGGTTCATTACCAACTGTAACTTTATATACATCATCAATATCATCTTCAAATGTAGTAGCAGCTTATACTATTTTAAAAAATAACTTAGATTTTATAGTATCTGAAAGTATTGCATATTTAAGTTCATCTTGGTCAACAGCATCTTACGATGAAAGTAAGTGTAGACGTGATTTGGCATTTATACTTAGTGGTTCTGCGGAAGATTTAATATGGAACGCAAATTCAGCATCAGTATTCAATGGTAAGTTTTATTATCAGTTCCCATCACAAGCGCAAGGAGCACAATTAAACCA
>ENA-OSIY01001786-OSIY01001786.1-marine-metagenome-genome-assembly--contig:-NODE-1786-length-11393-cov-7.485861_pt1 | contig 11393 bp, 17 predicted proteins | sample MGYA00237884_ERZ534233 | MGnify/ENA primary metagenome ERZ534233 (study PRJEB26412, sample SAMN06343840) | marine metagenome | isolation source: estuarine water | place: USA: Columbia River Estuary... | reverse complement strand
GGTTTTAGTGTATTTAATGAAAACAACGAGTTTTGTGGTGTAATTATTTATGGTTATCCTGCAAGTCCGAACTTGTTACCTAACTTAAATTTGAAAAATGGTCATTTATTAGAATTAAGACGTGTCGCATTAAATTCAAAACAAGGTATAACGTCAAAAGTTTTATCAATTTCAATGAAGTTAATTAAAAAAAAATGCCCTTTAGTTAAAATACTAATATCGTATAGTGATAAAGGACAAAACCATTATGGTATTATATATCAAGCCACCAACTGGAATTACTTAGGGGAAAGTGAAAGTAGTGGAGTAGAATATTTAATTAATAATAAATGGGTACATTCACGGCACGGCAAAGGTAATATTAAACGAAAATTAGCAGGTAAACGTAAATACGTTTATGTATTAGATAAATCTTTAACTGAAACAATAAAAAAAATATCAAAAGAATATCCTAAACAACATGCCGTAGTAGTGTAATAGTTGCACGTGATATAATCCAATATCAAAGGGGCGGTGCAAGTCTGACCCTACGGCTCAATTAAACAAAGATAAATTATGAATGAAAATATACAAAATTCGACACTTAAAAAGAATGCAATGTTAGAAGCATTAAAAAAGTCTTTGGGAATAGTTACAAAAGCAGTTGAAATGGTTGGTATTGATAGGCAAACTCACTATAATTGGTTAAAAGATGACGCAGATTATAAGGCAAAAGTAGAAGCATTAGACGATGTAGTATTAGACTTTGCAGAAAGTAAGTTGCACCAAAGTATTAACAATGGCTCAGATACAGCCACAATATTCTTTTTAAAAACAAAAGGCAAAAAGCGTGGATATATTGAGAAACAAGAAATAACAAACACTAACCTTAATGTAGAAGTTCAAGAAGTTACAGAAGAAATGCAAAATGAATTGTTAAACACACTTAAAAGAATGATTGAATAATGAAAGCAATATTAAATAACTTTTTATTAGATATTTATTGTTGGTATGTAGCAACTAAGATTGTATTTTTTATAACTATTGCTATGACTTTCAGATTAGAAACAGAAGAGTCATTTTTAGATTATGTAACTGAAAGCATTTATAAAAGCGTTTTAAAAATTGAGGACTGGCAATAATGAGTATAGAAATTGGTATAGTAATTTTTGCAATATTGACAATATTGTTTTTGCTTAATATGTTGGTAAAAGACTTGCAACAAAGAGTAAAAGAATTAGAAAAATATCAAAGTGCAATAGAATTAAAAGAGTTTCAAACAGAACTTAATAAAAAACTATATAAAGCAAATATTTATAAAGTAGAAAATGAAGTACCCGAAACTAAAACATTTGATTTGACTTTTGAAAATGGCGACGTTGAAACATACAATATTGATAATGAGCAAACTAACACCTAAGCAATATTTGGATAGCCTTAGATTAATTAAAGAACTTGCAATTAAAGACGTTGCAAGTTTTTTGATGTTTAACAACAAAGATTACCAAAAGCCAAAGCATTTACAGCCGATTATTAATGAGATTGATTTAATTTGCAATGGTGCAGTTAGTAAAATGATGTTTAGCGTACCACCTCAGCATTACAAAAGCGTTAGTTTATTGAATGCAGTTGCTTTATACCTTACCAAATACCCACACAAAGTAGTTGCTTATATTAGTTATTCACAAACGTTCTCACAAACACAAACACGTAAAGCAGTGCAGATATATAAGCACTTTAATCCAAATAGTAAAATCTTAATTGATACTCAAAAAGAATTTATATTAGAAAGTGGTGGTGGTTTAATTACAAGTTCTGTTGATGGTGGATTAACTGGTTATGCTATTGATTGGTTAATTATTGATGACCCTATTAAAGACCGTTTAGAAGCCGAAAGTCAAACGTTTAGAAACCGTAATATAGATTGGTTTAATGACGTTGCAAAGACCCGTTTAAGACCCGATAAAACTTCAATTACAATAGTTCATACACGCTGGCATAATAACGATTTAATCGGTTACTTATCAAAGAATGAGCCAAGCATTAAATATATTAATCTAAAAGCAATAAATGATAATAACGAACCCTTATTACACAATTTAGAGTATTACGAACAGGTTAAGCAAGCGAACGCATACGGTTTTTACTCTTTATATCAAGGGGAGCCGATAGGTAAGTCAAGTCATTTATTCAAAGAATTTATTTATACTGATGTATTGCCGAGTAAATACAGCGTTAGTGTAGGATTGGACTTAGCATATACAGCGACTTCAAAAGCAGATTATAGCGTTTATGTAGTTATGCTAAAAGATTATGAAACTAATAAATATATAATCATTAAAGCAAAATGCTGGCAAGCAGATATAAACGAAACTAAAACTATTCTTTTAAGATTAAGAAATGAATATCCAAATATTAAATTTGGTATAGAAGCGAATGGAACTCAAAAAGCAATATATGATATGTTAAAAGATGTTTTAAGACCGTTGAAGACAATGGAGTTAAAAGGGGATAAGTTTGTAAGGGCTCAAGATTTTAGTAGTCAATGGAACTTAGGAAACGTATTAATCTATTCAAAAGGGGATATTGATAATCAATTCTTTGAACAGATTGCAGAGTTCTCTGGATTAAAAGATTTGCACGATGACTTTATTGACGGTGCAGTTTATGCTTATGAATTAAGTAAGAAAAAAGAAGTTGAATATAGAAAATTTGGTTAATTTACATAACAATAAAATCCACAAATCAAAACAAAATATTGCAATGTTTAAAAGTTTTTGTTAAGTATTGCAGAAAATTACACAATTTTGCAATGTGAAAATAAACGAATACATAAAATCAATATTTAAAGCCCCTAAGACGCCTACAAAAGCCGTTGAACAACGAGCATTACAATTCTTTAAGCAAACAATTACAGCGAACAATATAGGCGATTTGTCAGTAACTCAAATGTTAAGCAATTATTCATTTATTTGTATGAATAAGATTGCCGAGTTAGTTGCAAATCAAAAGTATTACGTTGGTAGTTATGATGCAGAATATGATACTTACGAAACTATTTCAGAAGAGAATAATTGGTTGGTTAATATTGTGGATAATAATTCACAAACAATGCAAATATCTTTTAATGAATTATTAGAGTTAGTAACGTATTGGTATTATATTGAAGGTAATGTTTATTTGTGGTTTAGAGTAAGTAACTATAATGGTGGCACAAAAGCAAAATATCCAGTTGAAATTATATTATTGCCGAGCCGTGAAGTTGAAATTAATGCAGGTAGTTACAATTTAATTGATAGTTATAGTTTAACATTAAATAATAAATGGATTACTATACCAGCCAGCGAAGTATGCCATATTAAAACAATGTCAATACCAACGTATAGCGATAATCCTACTTATTACTACAAAGGTATTTCAAAGTATTACAATGCTTTAAAAGATGTTTTAGGTGCTTATTATACAATGTTAGATAATGCAAATACCGAATTAAATCGTCAAGGCGTACCAAACATTGTATTAACTAACGACCACGACCCTATATCACCACAAGAGCAGATAAATTGGCAAGATGCACTTAACTCTCGTTATGGTAAATATGCACCGATAGTATTTGCTGGTGAGCAAAATACCAAGTATGAACGTATGGATATTGGTAATAACATTATTGCACAAAATACAGGTGCCTTTGCAGGTGGATTAAATACAGAGTTAAAGCAACTAATTACTTCAATGTATGGTTTGATGTTAGATTTTGTTAATGGTACTCCAGCATATACAAGCAATTATAAAGAGATGAAAGCAACTATTTATGAGCAAACAATAGATCCGCTTACAAATAGGTTTTTAAGTGCAATAAATAAACATTTAAAGCAATATGATAATGGCGAATATTCAATACAATACACACCGTTTAAGTATGAAAGTTTAAATGACAAAGTTTTAATTGCACAAACTCTTTGGATGGGTGAAGCAATAGGCAAAAATGAATTAAGAGAATTATTTGGATATGAAGTTAAAGATGAATATGATAATGAAATTGAATTAGAACCTGAAGCCGAAGCACCAGAAATGGAAACCGAAATAGAAACTGAAAATGAAATAGATGAACTTGATGAAGCCGATGATGAAACTAAAAAATTAAAATCTTTAATTGAAACTGAAATTAGTAAAAGTATAAAAAAAAAAGTATTGAGTTAAGCGAATTAGAAAAAACAAAGATTTGGAAGGCATACGATAAAACTAATAGCATTTATGCTAAAAAATTAGAAAAAATTTATATTAGCATATTTTCTTTAATTCAAAAAGATGTAGTTAGAAATATTAACAAACCTTTGAAAAAAGATAATATAAAAGTTGAATATAATTATTACTTTGATTTGAATTACTATTTAAGTATGATTGCTAAAAGAACATCAAGTTTAAAAACTTCACTATTTATGGAAACATTAAAAGCACTTTTAAAAGAAGTTAATTTGAGTGATAAAACTGGTGATGACTTTGCAAAAGAAATTACAAAAGTTTTAAAAGATGCAGGCAGATTAGACAAAGATACTTTAGAAACATTAATTAAAGACACTGACGAAATTATTAAAAAAGCAAAAGAGCAAGGCAAAGATTTAAGCAAAGAGGAACTTACAAAAGAAATTGCTAAAACTATTAATAATAAGTTTGATTTGGTATATAAGGCAAGTAGAGTTAATGCAATAGGGCGTACGGTTGCAACCTATACAAGTGAAAATACTAAAAGAGTAATTGCAGATAAATATAAGTTTAAATTGATGTGGATTAGTCAAAGAGATAGTAAAGTAAGAATAAGCCACCGTAAAGCCGATGGACAAAAGCAAAATGATAAGGGTATGTTTAGTGTAGGTGGCTATGAAACACCACACCCAGCAGGAAGTGGGCTACCAGCAAAAGAAGCGGTTAATTGTAGATGTGTAACAAGAGGAATAAGAAATTAAATTGAAATTGAGGTTTTAAAATGAATATAGATAATACATATTTAGATAACGTAAAAGCAAAACTAACAATTAATGATAACATAATCAAAGGTTATGCAGTTGTTTTTGATAGCGTTGATTTGCAAAATGAATATTTTACTAAAAATACTTTTTTAGGCGTTGAAGAAAATTCTAAAACTATTTTAATGTATAATCACGGCTTAGATGAAACATTAAAAAGAGTACCGATTGGACAAACTATTAAATATGCTATTGATGATTATGGTTTGAGTTTTGAAGCAGAGTTAAAAGCACTTAATCCAAACCTATGGAAAGAGTTGCAGATAGATGATAATCAAAAGTATTTAGAAGCAATTAAGGATATGATTAAAAGCGGTAATTTAGGTGTTAGTAGTGGTGCGGTTGGGCATAGTGTAATTAAATCAAATAATGAGATTAAGCAATGGCTAATCGGAGAGTTAAGTTTAACACCCACCCCAGCCGAGCCCAAAACATTTATCAAATCTAATGAATTAGAAATTGAGGCAAAAGCGGGGCGTGTTTTATCACAAAAGAACTATGATAGAATTAGATTAATTAAAGCCGAAATTGATAGTATGCTATCTGAAATGGAAAGCAAAATTGAAGCACTTGAAGAAAAAACAAATATGGAAACAGGTTTAAAACCTGAAGTTAAAAATGATAATTACTTTGATGTAAAAGAATTTGAATTAGAAATTAATAATATAATAAAAGGAGCCCTATATGGAGCAAAATAATGAAGTAGTAAATGCGGTAAAGTCTGCAGTTACTAACAGCATAGAGCCGTTAAATGTAGAATTACAAGCGGTTAAATCTGAATTAGATGTAATGAAAACAAATTACAATAATTTAGAAAATAGAATTACTGAAAGTGTAGCAAAAAGCACTTTAGTTGTTAATGATTACAACTCAAATATTGATAAATTAACTCCAGCAGTTAAAGCACTTGGAGTTATGAAATATTTAGTTGAAGGTAAAAGAACATTAAACACTAATAACGACAGAAATGCAATTGTAAAAGCATTAGAAAACGTTAAGAATGATAGTGGTATTAATGCTTACGCACACTTAACAGCACAAAAATCTTTGGGCTTAACATCAATGACTGACGGTGGTTATTTAGTTTCTGATGTAATGTATGAAGAGATTTTGCCTTATTTGTTTCAAAAAACTATTTTTGACAAAATACCTACAATGAAAGTGCCTATGAGCAAAGGTGCTTTAACTTTGCCTTACGATACAATAGCAGGTGGCGACCCTACTTACGTTGAATTACAACAAGCAGGTGGTGTTATTGATTTGAGTTCATTTGGTACTTATGAATTAAAATCTAAAATTATCAAAGGTCATTTAGCAGTTGGTAATGAATTAATTGACAGTGCAGATTATCAAGTATTGCCTTATTTAGTTCAAAAATTACAAACTAAATTATCTTTAATGGTAGATGCTCAATTCTTAAAAGGTACAGGTGGAGCGTCATCATTCTTAGGATTATATACACAAGCATTAAGCGGTAATAAATTTAACTCAGCAGGTACATCTTTAACAAATGTAATTGCAGATATGTTAAAATTATTCAATAAAATTGATAGTGCTTTGGCTCAAAATATTGAATTATCACAATGTAGAATATTAATGTCATCAAGAAGTTATTATTACATTTTATCTTTAGCAACAACTACAGGTAACAACGCAACAATAGCAACTGAATTAAGTTCAAGCAACACAATTTACGGCATACCTGTAATTGTTTCAAATACAATTTCAAATACTATTTCAACAGATAAATCTGAAATTTGGTTAATTGACGGCTCAAAAATTATGCAAGGTATTCAACAAGAATTGAAGTTAGAAGTTACAAGAAATGATGTTTATACTGACGCAAACGGTAGTTTAAAATATGGTAAAGATACTGACGAAACTATAATTAGAATTGAAACAAGACAAGATATGATGCTATCTTATCGTGGTGCGGTTGCTATTATGGAACAAGTAGCATACTCATTATAATAATAAAAATAAATAATAAGGAATTTTAAAATGTCATACGCAAGTAAAATAGACGCCTTTGCTAATGTTAGATTAGCAGGTATTGGTTTGGGTAGTGCAGTTGCAGCAGGTACAGGCGACACTACTCAAGTAGTTGGAAATGTAGTTAATAGACAAATTGAACAAGGATTTGTTGATAGTGCTTTGGTTGTTTTAGATTGGAAAACATCTTTAACTGCTGATAAAACTTTAGGTTTTAAAGTAACTATTGAATATTCTACAAACAATTCAACTTGGAGTACTCCAGAGTTCTTATTTGGTGCAACTGGTTCATATGAAACAGTAGAAACAGGTGCAGATACTAATAAGTATGGACAATGGACTTATAGATTACAATTAAGTCCTGAAGAACAATACTTTAGAATAAGTGTAACACCTGATTTATCACACACAGGTACAGATACAGCAGTATTTAGTTTTGGTGCTTTACTTGGTGGTTCAACAGTTAATCCTATTTCACAATACGATACAGTTGTAACATATTAATATTATTTGGGGAGCCTTAAAACTCCCCTATTTTTAAATTAAAATTATGATTAAATTATTAATAATAAAAAGTGGTTTGGGTTTTTATCAAGGTGATGAATTTAGTATGGAAACTTCAAAAGCAACAAAATTAATTGAATTGGGAATTGCTAAAGAGATTACTATTTTAAAAGCACCACAAAAGCCGTTAATTGAATTACAAACCGATAATGATATAAATATTACCTTAGATAATAAAAAGCCCTTAAAATCAGCAAGAACAACTAAAAGCGTTAAAAAATGAGAATACCAGCAGTAGATAACTTAATAATTTATAGAAATACTAATTTTATACACCAATTAGATTTTGAAACTTTAAATATTAGTACTTATACCTTTACATCAAAAATAAGGGATAAGGATAGTAATTTTATTGCAAATTTTACAGTTACTAAGCCTACAAATCATATTGTGCAATTAGCATTAAGTAAAGCAACAACTGAAAGTTTAGAGTTAGAAACTTATTATTATGATATTATACAATCGGTTGCAGGTGTTGAAGAGTTGATTTTAAAAGGTATAATCACAGTTGAAAATACAATAACTAATTTAGAGTAAGAACGTGTCAGTAACTAAGGTAAAAGTAGAGCAAAAGGTCACTAAAATTAATCCTATTCAAACAATTACTAAAATTAATTTATTGAATAATGTTAATACTGTTATTGATGATAGTTTGGGATATATCCGAACTACTTTTGTAGGCACTGATACAATAAAAGAAATAGGCGTGGTGCCGATTAATAAAGTAATTAATCAAACTATATTAGAAGTAACAACAGCAGGCACAGGAACGGCTACAATAGGCACAAATGCAAGTCAGGGGATATTGATGAGTGCAAGTCAAAATGATTTAAGCGTTGCAGATATGTATGTAAATGTTAATAATTTACTAATGAATACAAATGAAACTTTTAATATCTATTTTACTAATAATAGTTCAAGTGGAAGTATAACTATCTATTATAATTAAAATAAATAAAATCGGAGTTCAAAATGGCAGTTAAAACAAATACTTTAGGTACGCTTCAGACGTCCTATGAAATAGGTAAAAGTAATAAAACAAAACTAAAAAATAATAGTGGTGTTTTAGAATTAAGAAATACAGGTGATAGTGCTTATTTAATATTTAGAAGTTTGGAAGCAAACAGCACGTCATCACCAACGGATAATGATGTAGTTACATTTTTTGATGTTAAAAGTGCAGATGTATTAATTGAATTTAGTTTTAGTGGTGGTTCGGCTCCTGCTGGTGGCACAAATACAGGTAAGTATGGATTTTGTCATACGACTGGTGGTGCTTATACTCAAGGGCTTGTATATTATGATACAGGTTCGGCATTATTAGAAGTTAAGCACGTTACTAAATTAGCAACTTCAACGGCAGTTACAGGTACAATATCTTTAAATGCAAATGGTATTTATTACAAACAAGCAGGTACTTGGACTTTAAAAGGTGACGGTGCTTCAAGTGGTACAGGCAATAAAAAAGTAATTAAATTAAGTTTTGCATATACCGATAGTTCAATTAACTCAACTACAAGTTTAGCAGACGGCACTCAAATTGATAAGATTACTGTTGTTAAAAGTGTAGCGTTTAATGGTACGGCTCCGACCTTAGCAATTAAAGTAGATGGCTCAACCGATTTGCCAATACTTGCAACAACTGATAGCGATTTAAAAAGCACAACAGCAGATGTAAGTTTTGACCCTTATTTAGTAGGTGCTTCAAATGCTGGAGTAGTTAATTTAGCAATAACTTCAGATAGTAGTTCGGCTGGAAGTGGTTATGTATTAGTAGAATATTCAGAAACACAAAATTCATAAAGATTAAAAATAATGGCAGTTAGAACTAATATATTACTAAAATTAAGTAACTTTGTGGATAGTGTAATAACATTTGCAAAGTTACAAAATATTGCAACTAATAAAATTTTAGGTAGGACTACTGCTGGCAGTGGTGTTATTGAAGAATTAGATATTGCAAATTATAGTAATAAATTAATACCATTAACAACAACCTTTGCAGATGCAGAAAATACAGCAAGTGAAATAAATATTATTACGGTTACAATACCTGCAAATAGTTTGGCTATAGGGGATATGGTTGTTTTAGAAAGTGCGTATTATAGGAGGCAAAATTCAGGTGGTACAATAAATTTAACAGCCAGAATTAAATTAGGAGCTACTACAGATATGTCATTGCAAGGAAGCATTCCAAGTGATACAACATTTATGAATATTAAAACAAGATTAATATACTACGTAATTTCTATAAGTGGCGACAATGCTACCTTAACTATACAAAAACCGACAAGTATTTTGACTAATTTACCATCACAAGGCGTTTTTGCAGTAGGTGGTGCAACCGCAGCTTCTGGAACAATGCAAACTGTAAGTGCAAAAAATACTGATGTTACAATAGATAAAACAATCTCTAATAACTTTTTATTAACTTTGCAATGGGCTACAGCAAATGCAAACGCTTACGTTAGAGTAGAAACAGCACAAGCGTACATAATTAAAAAGGCAGTTTAATGGAATTAAGTGAAGTAATATTTGATTTAAAAATTAAGGGTAGCCGTTCTCATATAGATTATACTACTATGGTTGCAAATTGGTATATTGAAGAAAATAATCCTATACCAAGTGAACAATATTGTATAGAAATTTGGAATAATGTTAGTTTAATTAGATTAAGAGAACAAAGAAAATTAGAACGAATATTAGAAGTAAAAGAATTAGCGAATTTAGAACTATTAAAAACTGATTGGAAAATAATTAAGCATCAAGAAACTAACTATTTAACACCAGAACAATATTTTGATTTAAAAGTTGAACGTAATAATATTAGAATAAAATCTAATGAAATTGAAACTGAAATTAACAATTTAACAACTTTGGAAGATGTTAATAATTACGAAATAATATTTAATTAAAATTTAAAATGATTGATTTAAAAGATATAATTACATATGCAGTATTTATTGGTGGTATTATTGGAGTTTTAACAAAGAACGAAAATAGAATATCCACCATTGAAAATAAATTAACAAGTGCTTTAGATAATATTAGCAAACAAATTGATGAGTTAAAGCAATCTAAACAAGATAAGGCTTTAATGAAATTAGAACTTGAGAATATTAGACAAGAGATTACACACGTTAATAATAATATTAAACAAGAGATGTTACATTTATATAATAATCTTGATGAGATAAAAGATTTATTAATTAATAAAAAATAATAATAATGGCAAAGAAAATCAAAGTATTAGATAATGTTAGTGGAGTTGAGCAAATAATTAACGTTTCAAGTTTAGCAAGTAATGGCACAATTACAGGCACCGATTTGATGTTAATTGAGCAATCTAATACTTTAAAGAAAGTTTCAATTACTGATTTAAGTGCAGAGTTTAGCGGTGGTGGTGGTGGCAATACTTATACAATTTCTTTGCCATTTAGCAAAGGTGGTGGGAATGTAAATGGAAGTGTAACCGTACCTGAAAATGCAGTTTTATTAAATTGTTGGATTAAAATTGAAGAGGAATTAAGCACAACGGGAGCACCTTTTTTAATTAGACTTGACGGCTCATCACCATTATTAATAGCAGAGCAGGGGTATGATTTTAGTGAGTTTGTGGGCAATTATAGAGTATATGACTATAACGGTGGTGCCTCATTAACGGATAGTTTTCACGTTGTAACTTCAGCAGATAGTGGAGTATTACAAGCAAATCATAGTGGAAGTGGTTTTGGTAGTGGAATTATATATTTACAATATTCAACCTGTCTCTTATACACATCTGACGCTGCCGACGAATAGAGAGGTGTAGATCTCGGTGGTCGCCGTATCATT
>ENA-OSIY01001782-OSIY01001782.1-marine-metagenome-genome-assembly--contig:-NODE-1782-length-11406-cov-5.129049_pt1 | contig 11406 bp, 11 predicted proteins | sample MGYA00237884_ERZ534233 | MGnify/ENA primary metagenome ERZ534233 (study PRJEB26412, sample SAMN06343840) | marine metagenome | isolation source: estuarine water | place: USA: Columbia River Estuary... | reverse complement strand
CATTTTTACACTCTTCTTTGGTTATAAAGTTTTCATATAAATGAATATTTTCTGCTATTTTAGTTAATTTCATGTTTCCAAACTTTCTTACTATTTTTATTATGTGAATTTATTGTCCAAAAAAATGGAGATGTAAATCTATTTCCAGACAAAACTGGTCTAACCCCATGCACGTAATGAAGGTCTCCTGGAAAAAAGTATGCCGAGCCAGCGCTTGGTTTAATCTCTACCCCTTGTACTGGGAAGAATAGCTCTCCTCCTTCATAGTCATCATTAAAATAAAATATTGATGCAATATCGTAATGAGGAAAATCGTTTGGGGTTCCAGCATCTGGACCTTCGTGAAGTTCTTTGTCTGCGTGTGGGTCTTGTCTAGATCCTACTGGCCACCTGACAATTGCGGGTCCAGTTGCCTGTACGTCTACTTCAAAAAATTTGTCAACTTCAATTTTTAATCTTTTAATTAATCCAGGCAGCAACTTTGATATAATGCCAACAACGTATCAAGACGGAATTACATATATAGATAACAACACAGCTATATTAGTACTCGATGCTACAGGAAAAGACTTTACATATCTAGCTGGTAGTTTTAATAATTGGCAACCAGACCTGAAAATCGTTGCCGTTGAAGTGTTAGATGTTCCCGTAAGATATGCTTTGATACTACCAGTTAGCAATGCTCCATCAAATATGCCTTTACTTTGATTTAAAGTTATGCTAGAGCCTGACCCCAACGCCTTAACATATTTATTTCCAGTTAAATTAATTGTAGTATTATCTATTGCAGTATTTACACCAAATTCAGTATAGCCGGTTGCACCACTTTCATTAAAAATTGAACCAGTTAAATCACAATTATTAAAATAAATACCACCAGCCCCACCATTGTTGACGGTGACATTATAAGATGATGAACCGCCAATGCTCTCAAAATAAATAGATGTGTTAATGCCTTGAAAAGCGATATTACCACTATGAGTACTTTTGGCCTCTGTAATAATTCTCATTGATTGGTCATTTGCTCTAAAAGCAAGAGTGTCTATTGTGCTTCCTTCAACATAAATTGTACGAGGCGTACCTGCTGTAAATGAATTTAAAGCACCTTGCCTAGTCGCAAAAGGTTTGGTCTTTGTTCCTGTGCCACTTGCATCACTTCCACGGCTTGCACTTACATATAATGATGAAAAGGGAGCAAAAAAAGTGTTTATATCACTTGTTGTTACTATATTTGTGGGGTTGCTTGGGTTACTAGCAATTGACTGCCAGTTAGCAATGTTAGAAGCAGGCAACGCAATTAATTGATATTGCACTTTTTCCCCCGCTACATAAACAATAGATTGGTTAATTGCAACATTTGTCAAAGCCAACATATCCGTCTGACTTGCAACTCTAATAATATTATTTTGCTTTAAACTAAGGTTTAAAGGAAGTGCTTGAACATCGCTATATTCTGTTAATGTTAAGTGATATTTTTCTGTTGAATTTCCACCTTGAGTGCCTGCTAAGTTGTTATGTAAAGTAATAAGTGGAGTGTGGATATGTGAAGCATATTCAGTACCACTATGAAGCAATGTTATTGTAGTATTTTGAGTCCTATCGGTTTTGCCATAAACTTTAATTACAATTTTATCCGTAGAGTTGCAAGAAAAATCTTGCTGAGTTGTTTCAACATTTACAATATTCAACGCTTGAGAAACTTGTTCAATTTCTGAAAAGTCCGTTGTTTCACAAGTGAAAAGCAGTGTTTCAGCCGTTCCGACTCTTTTAAAGACATCAATTTCAAACCTCGAGCTATTCAAGTGTGAAACATAACCAAATAAATTGAATAACCAGTTTCCACCATTTATTATTGCTGCACCAATATCGGCATTTGCAATGTAACTATGAATTAACCTACTAGCTTTTGCCGTTGTTGAATTTATTGTAATGCTTTCAATATCAAGTGGCGAAGGGTCTGGCGAAAAGCTTAAAAGTTCGTAATTCGCGATTGTTGAGCTTTGGCTTGTAAGATAATACACACTTCCATTACTTGCACCAATGGGGCGTGACTCAATTTGGCTTTGAAGGCTATTGCTTAATCCAACCAACTTATTGTTGATTTGCTCCTGAGTATCGTTATCTTGTGGAGTTGCCAAAACTGGCGTTATAGTAGTTTGCTTTGATTTTGAAGTTTCAATATTTGCAGTAGCTGAGATGTGTGAATTATCTATTGATGTTGATTTTACGGAAAGTGAAAGAGTATTGGCAGTGTCATTGTATGTTTTTCCAATCGTTGAGCTGTCAACCAACAAACCATTTACACCGTCTTGTATTACTTCAGTAATATCTGTAACTTGCGTTGAATGTATTGCAATATCTTGCTCGGTCAATGATAAAGTGTCTCCTTGAGCGTTGACTTGTACTGTTACTGTTTTTGATGCAGTGCCTTTTGTTGTTGCTGTTATTGGTGTGATTTTGTCTTTTTTAAGTAGTAATTTTGCATTACTTTCTATTGTACTATCAACGCCAAGATTTATTCTTGATGCTACTTTATCTATTAAGTCGCTTAGGCTGTTTGTTGAGCGAAGAGCGTCCGGTGCAACACTACTACCTGTGTCATTCCATATATTATTATAATAAGCAAAGAACGAATTTGTGTTGGTTATTAGTGCAAAATCACCATCTGTTGAGACTGGGTGTGCAACTAGCAATGCAGAGTATGTGCTGTAAACGCCTTTATTTTTATCTTCACCAGAAATAATAGCCCATCTTTGAGTATTCTTAAAAAAGTATATAATTGTACCCTTTTTTGAAGAGGAAATGTCATCAATAGTTCCATTAAAATCATTATTTAAAATGAATATGCCAGGTGCTTTATATTCACCAGCTTGAATATCATCAGGATTTAAAATCGGATCCCAACCTGAAATTCCACCTGAACCACTTCCACCACTTCCTATTCCACCTAAAACTTCATTAATAAACTCGCTCATACATTGTCAATAGTTAATACATTTGTTATGATATTATCCGTTTGGAAATCAATTCCATTGATTGCGAATATGATATTTGTTGATGTGCCTATACTCAATACTCTAAAAATATACCAGTCGCTTGGCATAATGCCAGAAAGTGGCACCGATTGAGGTTGTGTGTATACAAATTGTTCTCCACTACCGCTAACCATAGGTGTCTCACAGTCGCCAATACTACCATCAAGTTTTGTAAAATTTTTATATAGACCAACTTCAGCACCGTCAAAGACCGATTGTCCTGAAAAAATACAAGAAAATGGGCTTGTCTTATAGTCATTTGTTCTTATTGCAACATAATCCCCAACTTGAGATAATGCAATCTGAGTATAACCAACTGATTTCGCGGTGATTGACATCGTTATAAAAATAATTACTTTTATAGTGCCTACCACATCTTTTTAACCAGTGATGAACTGGTAGCTTGGTGTTGTGTAAAATTAATTAAAAATCCACAACACCGCACTATATTTAAATGCAAATTCAAAGAAAATAAATGTCAAGTATTTTTACTCAATGTTTATAATTTTATCAATTTTTGCAAATTCTGCCTCAATATCAATGTTATTAAGCTCAGCAATGTCTTTTGCTGTTGATATTTTGTTAATTAAATCTGCTTCAGCTCTATAACATAAATAACTTCTTTTTTCAATAATATCTCTTATTTCCTCAAATTCACTGCGACCTAGCTCTATATCATTCCCCCGTATATCAATCCATTGTTTTTTGTCAAAAGATGATACCAAAGCGCCAACAATGTTATTTTGTGCTTTTTCGGTCGCAGATAAAATAAAATTTTTATATTCTAGTGGTGCATATAGTATAGCTTTTTTAAATTTATCAATTTCAGAAAACTTTTCTTGTTTTGCATTTTCAAGTTTTATGCTTTCAGGAATTACATATTCTTGAATTTTACCTGCAACTACACACATTTCAATTCCGTTGTCATTTTTTGAACGAATGAATTGATATTGTTCTTCGGTAACATCAATGAAGTTTGTATTTTGCAACATTTCAATGTATTCAAGATTTTTCGAATAATCAAACTTTATATCAAAAAGCCCAGAATTGATTATTTTTGTTTGTGCATCAAAACGCACCTTACCTACAATTGTTTGCATATATTTTTACTAATTAATAACCAATGGCAAATGTAACGCCTGTAAATGACTTTGTTGAGCCTGATAAATTTGCGTATGTTACCCTAGCTTGAGTTGTGGATATAATTGCTGAGCCAATTTGACATCCACCTTGTGCATCAGTAACGCAACTAATTGCATGAATTCCAGCAGTTGGGAACGGGAGAGCAAAATTCATTATAACTGTGTTTGTAGCGATATTCCCAACTGTTGTTGATGTTACTCCCCAATTTAAAATTAACCCATTTGGTAAATAAGTATACCCAGAAGTACCTTTTAAGCTACCTGTAATACTTGTAATATATGCTTTTAATTTAAGTGGTGTTATAAAAGTCAAATCATCTGTTCCTACATTTACTTGTGTAGTTGTTGATATTTTTCCAATACCAGAAATAGTTTCAGTCGCCTGCTGAATTCCACCAAACAAAACCGCATCTCCATTAATTATAACAATATCATATTTCCGACCCAATAGAATATCGTCCGCAAAAAGCGTTACAAGCGTTCCCGAATCGTTATATTTTTTTAAAGTTTTTGTTGTAAAACTTCCATCATAAAGTTGTATTGCAATACTTGTTGAACCAGTATTTGTCGCGGGTGCAATAAATGAGGTATAAAAACCATCAAATAAAGCGACTGGAGAAAGATAGGCGGTTTTATCTTGGTATTCTTGGTTGTTGAAAGTTCCGTCAATTATTTCACTTATCGTTACACTTTTTGCCGTTAATGTATATGTATTTGAAGCAAATGTTGCCGTGTAGCTCATTCTTGCTTTTTTTGTCTCAATACTTTGAAGAGCAAGCTCGCCTTCGTTGTAAATATCTTTTGCTGTTGAAAAATATAAAGCGTCAGTTTGTGCAAAATTCTCTGCGTTTGAATATGCAACGCCTTCAGACCTTATAATATTTTGTACATTTGCATTAATTTCATTCCCTTGAGGAATCGATGCATTCAATCTATTCCTTTCCGCCTGAGTGTTATTTCCTCTATTTTGAAACCTTGTTTTTCTTTGTGAAGTATCTGTCATATTACAAGATATATAAAAATTCAATGTTATGATGTGGTTGCTTTTGTGAAATCATAAAACTTTCAACACGACCTCGCCTTTCAGTATCAAACTCAAGCGGAGTCGGTAAAAGTATTTTCCAAGTATTTGCTTCCTCGAAATATGTTCTTCCCCAGTGAACCAATTTATAGCTACTATTCGCAATAGTGTTATATTCATTATAATTGTCAAGTGTAAAATAAAATTCAACTTTATTCACACCTAAAAAAGATAGTACCCTTTCAAAATCACTTATTGACTGTATTTTCCCATGAACGATTGCATCAACTAAGCGAAGCAATTCTAAGCGACCTTGCAAATCATTGGGAACTGTGAAAATTTTATCGTTATATAAGTTGTACTCTTCTTCTTTTTGCGAAAGAATGCTTTCAAAAATTGCTACTTTATCGGGATCTTCAAAATCATCTTGCAATGCTAGATTTAAGGCATCTTGCAAATATTTTTCCTTGTTTTTCATTTTACAATGAAGCGTTGCCATAAAAAGCAAAATTTTATTTGACTCAGTGCCATAAGTTGTTAAGGCTACATTTAAAGAGTTATCTTTTACAAAAGTTTTTATCCACTCGTAGCATTCGTCATCAATACCAAACATACTATGCAAAAGAAATATTATCAACGCTAATAAACTCACCAATTGCAAGTGTTAATGTTGTTGGAATATCATTTATATCTAAAATATCAATCGAATTAATATTTGATATTGTATTACCAATAGAATCTTGTGTTCTTTGAATAAGCGTTGTTGTTATTTGGCTTGCTGTTGGTGGTATTATTGTTGCGTCCTGAATACTAATATTATAAATAACCTCTTGCAGTTGTGCCTTGACTGCCTCTTGCATTTTGCCTGCGTTTGGTAGCAGTCCATTAATTACAAAACGCCTCTTTACTTCAGTAGGTGCATTTACGAAAACATTATTTTCACTAATTGTTGCGTGCAAGGTACTTTTATTGATTAAAGAATTTTTGACACCATCAATTTCTTGTTGCGTTGGTATTGGGTTATTATCATTATCTCGCAGAAAATATACTGTAAAATTACCAACCGCGGGGAATGTCTCCAAAATTGTAACACGCGTAACACCTGATTGATTTAATACAAGAGTTTCAATATCTGCAATTGCTGTATTTTTTGTTTTCCTTGCAACAATTCTCGTTCTGTAGTTATCGTCCGTTTCGATATCTGATCCTAAGCCAATTTCATTGTAATCGACATAACCTACTGAATTGACATAAGTTATTGCATTTGAAGGAACTATTTCAATTCCCTTGTCTATGTTTTGAATAGAACCAGTTTCGGCAGACCTTATGTTTGTTTTAATGATATTTGCTTGAAAATATTCGCTTGAGCTTGGTGTGATCGTTGATGTTGAGGCTATGCTACTATTCGTAAATGTAAAACTATTTTTGTCAAATGTCGTTATTGTTTGCAACCCAGTCAAACCAGCTATTGAAAAACTATAACCAGCTATTTGAATTCCACTAACAAGCCCGTGATTTTCGCAATATACTATAGCTATTTTTGTGCTTGAAAATGTTTCAATTTTTGTAATAAGTAAGTTTCTTGAGGCATCTCCAAGCGTCAAAAATTCTCCAACAGTTGTTAGAGTTGCATTATATTTGTTGTTATTACCAATAAACTCTGTTACTATATCAATTTGTGCTAAAATATTCGTAATATTGAATACTACTTGACCCTCAGATTGTGACCGTTGTTGACGAATAACATTGTACTTTGCTCCCTCATGATCCAATTCCAAGCCAACCATATTGTTAACATTTGTTTTTTTTTGGACTTGGGATAAGTTGTTGTTATGTGTATGCAACAAAACACCTCCAAACATTTCTAATGTTTGTGGAAATATATCATTTGCATTTGTTGCTCCATATGTATTGTTTGCAATATTTGCACTTTCGTTTTTTGCGTCCTCAAATGAGTAGTTAAGCATTTTAGTAAAAAAATGGTGTTAGAATTTGATATGTGTTTTTTTTAAAATGTCAAGAACTACTTTTTGAATATCCTTACAACATTAATAGCTTTATCATAATAGAAAACTAATGATTTCTTGCGTTTATTCACGATTATATTTATCGTGATATAGCATATATTTGATTTATCCGTTATCGTGATGTCATCTTCGTCAGGAAGTTCAAAAATTCCTTCATCAATACCAGTTTGAAGGCAGGTGCGAACCTCGTCAACTATATCCTCTTTGTTATCTTCGGAAATTGATTTATTTTGAATAACCGCACGCAAATTTCCTTTGTATTGTATAGTTTGCGTTGTAGTTAACTCATTAATGATTGACCCCGTAAATGTCTCTCCTCCATCAAAACTTTTTAAGGCATTATGTGAAAGTAAATTTAATATATAGTCGGAAACTGAAAACTCACTTGAGTTGCTTGATTCTCTGAGATCAAGTACATTACATTCTTCGTTCCAAAAAAACTCTGATAATGATTGATTGATTTGCATACTATTGACCTGAATTATTTATTGTTTGTGTCGCTGCACTGCCTACTGTTGTTCCGCCTACAACCGCTATAAGCTTGCTATTTATCTTGCTTCCTGCTGGCATATTTACTGGCACTAAAAAATTGACTACGGACTGTGTTAATTGTGCAACTTGCGTTCCTTGAATTGCAATTTCAACATTATTCCCCACAGTTATAACTGTCTTTCCTTTTGTTATCGTGATTGTGCCATCTTCAAGCATTTTGATTTGACTTGTACCCGAATTTATTTCGACACCGTCCTCGAGAACAAGGACTTGAATTTGTTTATTTATTGGGTTTTGAATTCCATAGGCACCAAGCGGAATGTTTGCCTTAGAATCAAAATTATTTGTTGTCAATGCAATTTCCTCACTTGCTTGACAGTCGGCATCCATTATAACTGCTGGCGTGTTTTGGCGTGGGTTTGCAACTAAGCAAGCCGTATGGATAACCTTACCATAGCTATTTTTTACGGAATGTTGTGTTGGGTCTATTGGGGAAAAACTTGATTCGTTATTGTTATCATAGTCCTCAATTTGACCTAAAAAATTTTCTGCCATATTACGCAAATTTTACTTGAGTTCCACTTTTTATTAAGTAATCAAATGAAGAAATATTATTTATCAACATAAAACTTTTAAGAATTTCTTCATCAAGGACGCCATACTTCTTAATAACAACTTCATAAACATTACTTGCTTCGGAAACTATTTGATATGTTATATCTTTTTCATTGAAAATTACATTTCTTATAACTTCTAAAGTTTGATATACATAATCACGAACAGCATTAAATGCTTCAGGGTCGAAAGTACTGTTTGTAAAATTTGAAGATATATTTACACCCGATTGAAGCCCATCAAACATTGTTTCACTTGCAAATAAATGAAATGCGTTCACTATACTTTGCCACGCTTGAAATGCTTCTTCTGTATTCTCAAAATCATAATTTTCGTAATTATTACACATTATCAACAGTGCATTTGACCGCATAAAATTTGTTACCTTACCAAGTACGATATTCTTTTCAATGTTATCATAAATAGGTAACACACTTCCATCTTTTTGTTTTACATCCGGAATATTCAATACGATGTCTTTATTGTATTCAGTGAGGTTTTTTAATATTGGGTAATATTGTTTTTGCGTAGTAGGGTCGCTACTAGAAAACAAACCTTGGAAACTTTTCATAGTATCTGCAAAAGATTGTGCAAGTTCTATTGGGCTATTTATAAGAGTTCCAACTGCACTCTTCAATTCATTTACCTCTTGAATAAAGCTTGCAACATCACTTCCAAAGCTACTAATTGTTTTTGCCGTTTCAATTAAAGTCGCGTTTACTCCTTGCAATGCAATCACTGCTTGGGCAATACTTGACTGAATTTTATCAAGGCAGTTTGCCGCATTCTCAAGTGCTGAAAAAATTGACTTCTTGCTCTTCGGTTTTTTGGCTTCAGGTACTACATAAAATGTAAATTTGATTTTATCATTTCCATTTGCATAACTACGCCCATCGTAACTATCATCAAAACTTACATCACTTGCAAATCCATAGAAATAGTTTGCCTTGCTTCCTATATTTAAAGCTGGAACTGTTTGGTATTGTTGCGTTGTAAATGTTTGTAAATTAAAGCCTTTCTTACTTGTTAAGATTTTTAAATATTGATTTCTTTGTTGAATATACTTTCCATAAGAAAAGTCCAACTCTACATCGATAATCCACCCAGCATCACCTATAGTTTGAATTACGCGACCGTTTGGAGACCCATTAACGAAACCTGAAAGCGAAACATCTTCGCGCATTAACCCGCTTCTAAAAGCATATCTTGCTGGGACTGGCGACAATATAACAATATTGTTTTTTGTTGAAATACCAAGCTTTGCTGCAATCTTACCAAGCGTTGTACTAGGTACTTGTTTATAGCTCGGTGTTTTTATATGCTTTGGATTAAATGCTCCTGCCATATTAAGTTGTTAAAATTCTTGTTGTATTTATCAATTTTGTATTTTTTGCTAACGAACCATACTGTAATGGATTCAAAAGACCAAGTTGAAATCGTGCTTCAGTTTCTTCAGGATTTTTGTAAATATATTGCATCATTTCGAGTGCTGTGGGCTCTTTATTCCCATTTTCTGCTTTAAATTTTGACCTCAAACTTTGAAGTGTAAAGTTTTCCATTTTTGCATCAAGCACCGATATCGGAACACACTCAATAACCATATTATATTTTGTTCCAATATCACAATTTATTTCAGTGATTAACATTTCTTGACTATAGTTGAAGTTTTGCAATTTCAATGTAAAACGCATTCCAACATCTAAAATTGCTGGCGATTGTTTCCAGTATGAAATCCCGTCGGTTGTTTGTAAAGCTTTTGGTATTTCAAAATCATCGACTACAAGCTTTAATTGAATAACAGACATTTCAATTAAATCATTTTTCACTTTATTAAAAGCAAGTTTATTAGCAATGTCTTTGATTTTGCTAGCAAATACTGCATCTTTTTGACCTTTCCGTATTTTTTTTACTCCATTGAACAAGTCCGCGTCTAAAAATGAGTTATCAATTTTTTCCTCACTAATAATGCCTGCAATTCCACTTAAATTGAAAAAAGTGTCTCCGTAAAAAACTAGTGAACGATTTGTTAGCAATTTACTATCAATGTCAACTTCATTTTGCGTTCCTGCGTTGTAAAAAAACCTATTTGCTTGCTTCATTGGTTGCCGTTGTATCTTTGGAAATATTTTACAGTTCGCTTGCGTGAGTGTAAAAAACGGCTTTGTATAGTCTGGGTTATAATACTTATCCGTGATATGATATTTTATAGTTTGTGCTTCTCCATTATTTTGCCTACTAATAAACACTTGCAATTGATTTGCCCTTAAAATATCTTGCAAAACTGTATCAACTTTCCGATTTGCATTGGTACGCACACCACCGCTTGTTTGTATTACTTTATTTTTTATTTCATCATCAAAAATTACTTTATATTGAGTGCTTTTTATAAGAGAATTCTTTTGTGCAAGTAAAAGGCTTTCAATGATATCCTTTGTGTTTTTATTTTGAAAATTCACACCGTCTTTTATGGCATTGCCAATAACTTTATTGTTTGATAAAAGCTCACTTCCAAGAAGTTCTAAAGAATATATTGCACTATCATTATTTTGCATATACGGTTGAACTGCAACTATTCCATTAAAAATATTGACCCAAGTATTTGGATTGTCTGTACCCGAATCGCCCCTTGCATAAAAAATGTCAATATAGTCATTCACTGAAGGAATAAAAGCTTCTGAAATTCCATTGTCTGCTTTCTGAATACTTGTTTTTGTCAAAAATTGTTCTTCACTTATTTGAAGTTGAAAGCTTCTTGACTGCCTAACTTTCAAGGTAAAACGCATATTTTCGTTTTTGACAATATTTGAGTACATTGGCACACCGTTGGAATCTGTGAAAGAGCTACGATACCAAATCCAAAAAGTTCCAAACATTATAATTTCATTAATTTCTTAAATTTTAGTTGGTCGAAGTATATTTAAGAAAGTACCTTCTTCTTTTTTTACATCGACAATTGCTTGACTTTTCTCGTCCGTAACAATTCTCACATCAATTGAGCCTTGCGTTGGTCGACTTTGCATTCCTTGAATTGGTGGGGCAAACGCCGACATTGCAGCAGTTTTCCCTTCAAATTC
>ENA-OSIY01001780-OSIY01001780.1-marine-metagenome-genome-assembly--contig:-NODE-1780-length-11415-cov-5.213089_pt1 | contig 11415 bp, 24 predicted proteins | sample MGYA00237884_ERZ534233 | MGnify/ENA primary metagenome ERZ534233 (study PRJEB26412, sample SAMN06343840) | marine metagenome | isolation source: estuarine water | place: USA: Columbia River Estuary... | reverse complement strand
AATGATACGGCGACCACCGAGATCTACACCTCTCTATTCGTCGGCAGCGTCAGATGTGTATAAGAGACAGGGCATGTCGATCATCAAGGACTTCATCGAGTTCCTCGAGTGCATGAAGAATGAACTGGATGAGTGCGGTTCAATGACACTGGGACTCGAGGACCAGATCGGAGGCCTTGCCAACGATCACGAGGGCTACTACTACTTGCTCAAGCAGCGCGCCGCCTCCGACCTCACAAGTTGATGTAAACAAATGTGATCGCTTAGTATGATTCTTCTATGAAGAACGTCTTTAAAGATCCATATGAGCTCATCAAGAAAAGTGACGTGAAAGGCTGCGTAGTCACAAGCGGAGGATTTGACCCGATGCATGTGGGTCATCTACGCTGTCTGCAAGAAAGCGCTGCCATCGCGTCAGCACACAATCGTCCGCTTGTTGTCATTGTCAACAGCGACGGCTTCCTCATGCGAAAGAAAGGATTTTCTTTCATGCCGCATGCGGAGCGCATGGAAATTATCGCAGGTGTGCGCGGAGTTGACTTTGTCGTGGGCTGGGATGACGGTAGTCAAACAGTGACGGGTGCATTAGGAATTCTTCACCCGTTAATCTTCACGAAGGGCGGTGACAGGGACAGCGAACAAAACGTGCCTGAGTTCGTCCTGTGCGGTGAGCTCGGGTGTCACGTCTACTTCGGTGTGGGCGGCGGGAAAATTCAATCATCATCTGATCTGGTCAAGGCAACAAGAGGGACACAACAATGAGAATCGTCAAGAAGCCGTGGGGACACGAGGAAATCTGGGCCGAGACAGACAAGTATTGCGGCAAGATACTCTACATCAAAGCCGGTCACCGTCTCAGCCTGCAATACCACGAGAAGAAGACAGAGACAGTTCGCGTCATGCAGGGCACGTTGCATTTGACGCTTCAAGACACTAAGGGTGTCATCTTTGACAAGCGACTGCAGGCTGGTGAAGCTTATCATGTTGCTCCGAACACACGCCACCGCTTCGGTGCCGGTGAACACGATGTCGTCATCGTTGAGGTGTCGACCCCAGAGCTTGATGATATTGTCCGATTGCAAGATGACTACAGTCGATGATACTTCTATAAAAGACGCCGTATGATGGTAGCATGAAGGAAGGTTTCTCATGTCTAAGAAGAATAAAGGTGCAGCCGCACCGGAGGTGTCCGCAGGAGTAGTGATTCTTCGCAATGACGAACGTAAGGGTTGGTGTTTTTTGGCACTAAAAGTTTACGGCAGATTTGACATCTGCAAGGGTCACGTTGACAGCAAAGATGCAGATGACGCCACCCCGACAGGTTCCATCGGGCAGATCATAAACGCTGCGAAGCGCGAAGCACGCGAAGAGTGCGGTTATATGCTATCATTTGACAAAGGTGAACCCATGTCACCCACGTCTCGTGTCGCAAGATTATCGTGGGGCACAAGTCACACAGTGTGCAGAAACTACAATCGTGACGGCTCGCCCAAGAAAGATGTGTATCTATTTACAGCTGAAACAGAGTGTGCCGATTTTAAGATCGGTGTGAATGATCAGGGCATCCGCGAGCACGATGACGGTGTCTGGGTGCCTATCGGTGACCTTGAAAAAGTTCCTGTTCACAATTACCTGAAGCCCGGAATCGCGTGGGCAATTGAAACAATGCGCATCAGTCAAAAAGCACAAGCGTTAATCGAGAAACTTCAGATTACGGAGTAATGCATTGGCTCGAGGAAAGTATCGATCTCTCGTTAGGTCAGTGACAAGAGACATTATGCGCTCTATCATTGATAATGCCGATATCAGAAGATATCGGACGACGCTACCTAAGCCCAATCTCTATTACCTGTGGGATGATAAATGGAAAACAGATCTCAACCGCTGCCCTGAAGCTGTTGGATTTGATGTCAGTCTTCGTGTAAAGCGAAGCAAGGGTGCCAAGTTCGTTATTTACGCGTCCGTGTGCGAAGATGAGCTTGGCAACTCCCACATCGAAGTAGAAATTATTCACGATCCGAACGAGAAGACACACTTGTCTGAATTGTATTATGAACTGGCGGGGAGCATACGACACGAGATTGAGCACATCTCTGAAGAGGGACAACTTGCAGGTCTCGGGCCTACACAAGACGTTGTCGTGCCCTACATCACAAACAAAAGCAAGATTGTGCACACGATCAATCTGAGATCCAAAATATTCGGTGATCTTTACGGAAATATTGAGGGCTGGGGCAACGAAGAGCAGCGCCGCCTGCACAGCGCAATCGAGGGCGGCATGCTTGACTATTTGACTTGCTACGAAGAAGTGGGCCCGCTAACACAAGGATTCTATTATGAAGCAAAAAAGCGGCGTATTCCCACAGACGAAGTCATTAATGACTATTTAGAGCGCTTTTACGCCGGCGGCTTATTGACAGAATCTGAGATTGATGAGGCATTCAATCATCTCGTCGCGTGGACCCGGCTCACGTTGCCGTCTGCGATAATCGTAAGCTAGCCTACTTACTAATAGGAGGTGACTATGCTTTTTAGTATGATCAGACGAATCAGCGGTTTAGTGATGAAGACCCGGGTCCCGGGGGCACATCACAGACTCTATCACAATTTGTCATCTTCTACGTGATCGAGACATGCTATGCGAGAAAAGCACACACGCGAGCAGCGTTTATTATTTTCATCCGTATTTGCTGAAAACATGGTGATCAGCTACGCAACTTATCACTTTTGTTGCGATTTTGTCACAACACGCCTTGTCACACGCACTGATTACAAGCGCATCAAGGCGCTTAGTTTAGACGAGTAGCGCGTGCGACCGCGACTTTACATGTTATAATATAGTTATGGGGCGATCATGGCGTGGATTAAGAGCGAGAAATATGCCAGCGGTATGACAATGTGGACTTCAAGTGAAGATCTCGAACATTATCCTGATCTGACAATACATCAGTTTGATAATCATGAGGGCTTCACGGTCTCTTTTGAGCGTCACTATCTTTCAAGATTCAAGTCTGTCGAAGACGCAATTGAGTTTGTAGACTGCTTAGTAAGCAGTCACACGTTGCTTGAAGAGAAACAGACTAAGAAAACAGACGCAAAATCAAAGAGGAATAAAAATGTCAACAACCTGGATAACATCTGACCTCCACCTCTATCACAAAAACATCATCACCTATTGCGACAGGCCGTATGACAATGAATATGACATGAACGCAGGTATCGTGTCAGCATGGAATTCTGCTGTCAATGACGGCGACAATGTCATTGTCGTGGGTGATCTATCAGCAGGCGTCGCAGGTCGACAGGATGATCTTGCGGCGCTGGTCGGGTCGCTCAAGGGCAGAAAGACGCTGATAAGAGGCAATCATGATCACCAGACAAACGAGTGGTATAAATCTGCAGGCTTTGATCTGGTCACAGACTGGCTGATACTGGATGAAATTCTTTATGTCCACAAGCCCGCAACTAATTACAATGCTGACGTGATTGCGCTGATAGAGCAGCTATCGCCGCGGCTCATTGTCCACGGGCACATTCACGATGACAGGGCAAACATACCCGGACACTTCAATGTTGCTTGGGATCGTCACAAACGCATGCTATCAATTGCTGACATTGATACACACCTGTCGTCAGGTGTATAATTGGTGGAATGGCAGACAGGCGAAGATTCAAAGTGGGCGAGCTAGTAAGACATCACGGTAAATTGCATCCTGATTTTGGTAAGATTGGCATGATCGCTCGCCTGTCAGCGCCTCAAAAAGCTATGAGAGTTGCGATTATCATGTGTGAAGACAGCGAAAAGGTATGGTTCGTCGGCGATTTCAAAAGAATAAAAGAGGCTCAAGATGAAAGCTAAAGACATAACCTCGAAATATCACGAATTTGTTGCACCGCGTCTGATCCTTGCCATTAAAGTCAGAGATGCACCAGGCAATTTTGAGCTTGACGATAGCCGCGAATGGCATCGCATACTGCACCAGACGAGCGGTCATGCTTGCGGGACGCTTGATGTCATATGCACATTTCTTGAGCCCTGCCCTGAAGTGACTGCAGTGATGAACGAGATTGATCGCACTTGGTTTGACACAGATCTGGGTGCGTGGACCACGCCGCTCAATGACGTTGTCAAATACCGGCAGATTCTAAATGAAAAGCTGGGGGTTGATTGCAATCTCTCCTATGTCGATCTTGAAGAAGCTGTCTATCCTATCGATTGCTCTCCTAAAAATCTAAGAAAGTTGTGCATTGATGAGCTTCCAGAAGATCTCGAATCTTTGTTGAAATTTGATAACGGGCTCAGTAGCATGATGGGAATGATTGATCGTTGGAAAATCTATATTATTGGAGAAAACTGTGATTAAGAAGATTGTTGACCAGCCGCCCCCGCGAGGAGACGGTCGTCCTGTCTGGGATCTGGTCGTTGATGACATGCGTGAGAGAGACAACCTGGGTCGAGCACGCTATAACACACCGCTGCGCACCAGGAACGGTCGCGACGCGCTAGTTGATGCTTATCAAGAAGCCCTCGATCTTTCTGTCTATCTTCGTCAAGAGATTGAAGAGCGTGTAAGCATTGAACAGATCTGCGAGCATCTTGCCCTGATTCCAGGTGTATGTGACTTTGCACCTAAAGAAGTGCTGGAAACGATCGGCGAGATTGAAGAGCGTGTTCATGCACTTGAGCATAGCAATGCTACACTTCGAAAGCAGCTAGCTGAAGTACAGTGCGTGTCAGCTTATGACGCAGGCTTTAGTCGAGGTTGTCAAGCTGCACTGCACTTTGTAGAGAAAATGCAGGGTAAAAGAGTTAGCAATGAGCTGCTTGAGCAGGTTATGTGTCTAAGGGAAGACAATGGGGACCGTGTCTAATCCCGAAATCAAAGCAGGCGACCTTGTAAAGGTTTGGGATATCCGTGAAGGGGTGGTCGTTGGTCGATACGGCGACGGTTATTATGAAGTCTTGCTAAAGACTTCACTGGGCAACCCTATTATTCGCGCGTGCAGAGAACAAGATCTAATTCTTGTCCAACACCCGCAGCAAAATGCTTGATATATAACAATATGATAAAAAAATTAGTCGATGAGATCAGAAAAGTTCTCCTTGCAGAGGTAAAAGAAGCGACGCAGAATGACAAGAAGTGTCCGCCTGCTGCAACTGATGCGCTGTTAAATACTAAAAATCGCAACAAGGCAATCAAGAAGTTAGGCTACGGTCCAGCAAATCCCGGTCTCCCAAACAAAGAGTTTTGGCAGAAGAAATCAGAAATGTGGGATGACATTCCTACGTCTGAGGCTAAGACAATGCTTTGCGGTAACTGTGCTGCATTTGATATTTCACCGCACATGAGGAAGTGCATCAAGGGCGGGCTTGATGAGGCTGTGGGCGGCGAAGAGACGATAAACGCAGGACAGCTTGGCTACTGTCATATGCACAAATTCAAATGTGCAGCAAAGAGAACATGTGATACCTGGGTGGCAGGCGGTCCTATCAAAAAATAATAGACAACAACATGAGCAGTTATTAGGAGACACGATGTCAGTAAATGATAGCCAGAAGCACGTAATTGATTGCGTGCTGTCAATTTTTGAAACAGGCAGAATTCCAAGCACACAATCGTATCAGACATGCTCAATCTTGGCGGACGGCGCAGGCATTTCCTACGGTAAGCACCAGTCAACCGACCGCGGGGGCGCGCTTGACAAGATTGTTGATCTTTACATTCAACGCGGCGGAAAGCACGCTGCAGAACTCAAGCAATTCGTTCCAAAGCTAGCCCTAAATGAATCAGCAAAAGTTGACCCCAAGGCTGTTCCTTCCTGGGCCAAATACTTAATCGGCGTGCTTAAGGTCGCCGGAGCTGATCCTGTCATGCAGGAATGTCAGGATGAGATCTTTGATTCCAACTATTGGGCACCCGCTGTTGGACATGCATCGACACTGGGCCTGAGCACACCACTCAGTCATCTTGTCATCTATGACACATGCATCCACTCCGGTCCTGGCGGTGTTGCTGTGATTCGTGCAAGATTTGCAGAACTGCCCCCTGCAAAAGGCGGCGATGAAAAAGCATGGATTCGGGCATATGTGAATGCAAGGAGAGTCTGGCTGCTTTCAAACAAGAATCCGCTTGTTCAGAAGACGACCTATAGAATGGACACCTTTAATGAGCTGATCAAAGCAGAAAATTGGTCACTAAGCACGCCGATGTCTGTGCGTGGTGTCAAAATTACTTGATCAAGCATAGTTATTAGCAGGAGGAAAAGAACATGGGAATGACACCAATCGAACTCGTTGACATCGCACCTGACGCCGTGGCACTCGTTCAATCAATTTCAGCAGCGCTGAAGAAAGATGCTGACGGTAAGGTCCGCGTCACTAAGGAAGAGGCACGTGAGATTCGCTCTAAGATTCTCAAGCTTGCAGTTGAAATAACACAGCACGCCCTCGACTAAGCGGCCGTCAATCGAAACGAGCGCGGGTTCTTAATGAGCCCGCGTTTTTCGTGCGGGGGCACCCGAGCATGTTATAATAGATAGGCGAGGTAATAATGGGCAGCAAGACGCTAATCTTTCTCCTTGACGCAGGTCTCAAGGCATCGATGATCATCTTCTTCTACTTAGTCGGCACAGTCACAATCTGTCAGCTTAAGATGTGATCAAGCCATGAGCCTTAAGACCCGCTACAAACCCGGCCAGTTATATGCGATGGTCGACTTCTCCGGGAATCAGATGGGCGGCATGTGCCTGCTCCTCGAGTTAAATGAACCCAGAACATACACGCTACAAGAAGTAGTCAGGCCTAATCACTGGCATTTCAAGGTGCTTCGCGACGGCAAGATTGAATTGCATGATACATCTATCACATCTTTAATTGATCTGCCGCCTGAACTTGTAAATTAAGCTCGCCCTACTTCAACCAGCACGCATTTTAGGATTCAATATGAAGATCTGGCATATCTCAGACACACACATGCACCACGACCTGCTCACGATACCGTCCGGTATCGACATGGTGATCCACAGCGGTGACGCGACAAACTACAAGGATCCCTATCGCAACGAGTCGGAGCTCCGTGCCTTCATCGACTGGTTTGCCACCCTGCCGATTCCCCACAAGGTCTTCGTCCCAGGAAACCACGACACGTCTCTTGAGAAGGGCCTAATCACCCGAGACCTGATCGAGCACCGGAAGATCCACCTTCTCATCAACGAGGAGAAGACGATCGAGAGGCTACGGATCTGGGGAAGCCCATTCACGCCCCGCTACGGAGACTGGTCCTACATGCGAGACCGCGGCACCATCAACCGAATCTGGGACGAGATTCCTGAAGGCCTCGACATCCTGATCACGCACGGCCCGCCGTATGGGATCCTCGATGCAACCTATGACCATCACAACAAGGTGGATCTGGTGGGTTGCTCGGCTCTCCGTAAGCGGGTCGCCAAGGTCCCACCGCGGTTCATGCTCTTTGGTCACGTCCATTCCACCGACGACATTCGGAACGCCGGGACCCGAACCGTGAGCGAGCTTCCCACGATCTTCAGCAACGGGTCCTGCTGCGACGACGGCCGGATGGGCACTGTGACGAGCCACGGCAACATCTTGGATATTTAATCCTATGACACACATAGACGATATTGACGACCCGAAGTGGCATGACATCTTTGATCGCGACAAGAAGATCAAGGAGTTGAATAAGCAACTTGATTATGTTCGGGCTGCGCTGGGCTGGGGTGCAAATGAAGATGCCTGGCCCCCAGGCCTGACAATCGGTGAGTCTGTTGCCAGGATTGTCACACGTCTTGAGGATGCAAAAATTGCAATTGAAAATGCACCATGTGAGGTCGCGCGCCCCGGCGAGATGACATATGAGTGTCGTGTTGACAGACTATGTCGTGTCTGTGTGTGGCGCAATGAAGCATTGATTCAATGGGAGACACATGCGCCCGGGTGATTTAGTCAGGCTTAACAACATGGGTCGACCGGTCACTTTTGTTCCTGACAAACATACACACGCAAATTCCGCCCGGCCAGACCTTCCTTCTGGCACAATTGCGCTTATTCTTGACATTGATGTTGAAGACCAGCGCGACGGCCCGACAATGGAAAACCTTGCCAGAGTTCTCGTCGAAAGTTTTATCGGTTTTGTCTGGCTCAGAGACTGTGAGGAAATTCGATGAAGATCGGCGATCTGGTAAAAACTCAAGGCTACTACGCGGACCAAGACGGAAAAATCGGAATGATTGTCGGTCTCAAAGAGTACAAGTACAATTTTAATGACGATGAAAATTATGACGTGTTATATGATGTTATAATTGACTCGGAACTAGTTCCTGTTATTCATGGGCGCTTTCTTCAAGCGCTAAAGGACGAAAATGTCTAATGTAAAGATCGAGAAGGTGCTCGAGGCCCTGCTTATTGCAATCCTTTTAGGATTCTTAGCCTACGGGCTTTATAAAGCAGGCAACGATAGGTCATTTGATAATGATTGTGCAAATCTATGCGCACCTGAGCGGTCCATTACACCCTACATAGAATTTCAAAATCAATGCTTGTGCGATGAAGGACATGGAAAATGGAGGTATCAAGATGTCAAAAGAGCCGATTAAGGCTGTGATCGACCGTTGCAGGTTTCGAATTGATAGAGCACTTGACTGCAACATAGCTGATGTAATTCGTCTAATTGAAGAGACTGAGGCTGCACAATACAAAAACAAAAACACTGCGTCGTATCCTGTTTGGCATGGATGCGGCTCAGGTGATTGATACTTAATCACATGTTTGGTCACATATCAACGCGCTTGTTAGAAATCATGATGAACGCATGGAAAAGAAATGATAGCAATACCCGCTAATACACTGCGTCGTCCTCAAAGCATGGCATGGATTGCACCTGACGGCGCAATTATTCCCCTTGAGGGTGAGACCATGCATAGCGATGCTGCTGAAACCTTTCCTGGCGTTCCAGCGGGTGAAGACTATCCTACCAATTACGCAATGGACAAGCTTGGATACATGAAAGTGGGTAATGCTTTTGACTTTGCTTATAAAAGTGGAAGAGAAACACCTGCAAATCACGCAGCACAATTTGATGCAATGGCACAGATTGTCTGTCAAGCTGTCATCAACTTTATTACAAAGAGTCTGCCAAACTGGTTTTTGCCCTCACGGACGCTTATTGACGATCCTGAACGCTGGATTGTGCACATAGGCGACATTGCAGACGGCACTGTCGACAGAATGAGTGTCAAAAGGTTTGTTAGAGAATACGGGTCTATTGATACACAAGAGCAGTTTGATCACCAACTCCGCAGAGCTGAAGAAGCTCTAATTCGCAAGCAGGTCCGCATGATTCTGAGCGAGCTCCGCCGGAGACCTGTGTAATCGAATCGCCTATGAGGTATAATGCGTATATGAACAAGATCCCAACCAACGCCGTGTACGATGGGTCCGAACGCTTGTCAGAATATCATGAAAGGCGACATTGGCCGATTCAAGAGCCGACTGAACTCTATGAGCATGCCTCCGCAGCGTCGCTATCACCCGGCCAGCTTGTTCAATGGGTCATGCACCCTAATGCGGATATGGAAGCAGGCTGGAATGTGCCGCTCTACACGAACAAGTGTGTGGGTCTTGTGATTAAAACCCGCTGGGTGCTTGCTGACTGGATGCGCCATGACAAAAAAGAACCCAAGCTTTATCCAGAAGCACTGATTCTATGGGCAGACGGTGAGACAACCAACACGTCGCACGGCGCTTTGTGTGCAATTGAGTAATCTTGCTGCACGAAGCAGGATTGAGCCGGGCGATCTCGTTATGCGAAAATACACAGTCAATATTCCCGACATTGTATGTATAGGCCTGGTCATTGAGCGTGACAAGAACAGTTTCTTGACTGTCATGTGGGGCAGAAAAATAGAATACATGTGGGACGACTACGATCTCATGAGGGTTGAATGACAGCCCGACGGGACTGGCACGTGATTTCAAAGAAAATTAAGTAATTTGTGTAAAATTGCAAGAAACATTCTATACTTTGAAAGGAAAATAATATGCGATACTTCCCTAAGCAAGGTTTTGGGTTTGAACTAACACACATTGACGTAGCTGCACTTGATGAATTCGAGAGCAGTGTGCAAGAGCTTCGTGAAAGCGGAGCAGATGATGCTGCCGACGAGCTTGAGACGCAAGGACCAGCAGGTCCATGGAATGCAGAGATTCTTGCAACTATCCGCGACTGGTCAGGTGACATGTATGATGATGTCATCTTCGATGCTATGAACACATGGCACGAAGTTGTGCCTATGCGAATTGGTGAGCTGAATGATGAGAAAGGCGGCGAAATATCAGGTGTCACTGGTTTTGAGCAGGGCATTGAATATCTCATCTTCGATCTGCGTGAGCAGGACGCTGCTTCTTGGAAGCAGTTCAAGGCTCATCTTGACGAGCATGAAATCCCGCTTGTAGAAGGTAGCTGGTCTCAGTTAGGCTGAGATGGATAAGAATGATCTTCTTGCGTGGCAAAAGCAGACACACAAGAGGGGCTCGCTCTTGTCTACGTGGGATTATATGAATGATCGCGAGATGATCTGTCTTGTGATCGCAGATTATTCAGAATTTGTCAATCCTGCTAGTCGAAAAAATAAGATTCGCAAGGTGACAGTCATGTTTGCGGGACAAATCTACAAAATGTCGCCCTACGAAATCTTTCCAATCGGCGAAGCACGGGAAATAATCATATTCTAAGGAATGATCGGAGTAAGTAATGTCTGTGTTACCTGAAGACTATTTTACAGTTGGTTCAAAAGTTAGTTTTTTACATGCGCGAGATGCTAAAATTTGGGGTGTAAATGACACAACAGGAATTATTAAATCGTCTCGATCATTTAATTCTAAAGAAAAGATGCTGATCATACATTTTGATAATATCGTCGTGACTGCGTCAACATCTCATTTCAGGATCGCTAACGATGAATAAGCAACTTACGCTTAAAGCGTGCCACAAACTGCTAAGGGACGTGTAGTGGAATCTGACAATACAACAATAAAAATTGGTGACTTGGTCTGCATAATCCCTTGGGACTGTGAAGGGATAGAACAGCCTTATGGGCATTTGATATTTGAAAAGAAATATTGGCATCCTGAGAAGCAGACGACCATGGAAAACTTCAGGAAGAAAACAAAGATTACGCCCGGCTCCAAAGCACTCGTCACCGGCCGAGAGTCTGTCTCAGGGACATATGATAGTCAAATTTTTTACTGGTGTCTTGTTGAAAGCAAACAACTTATTGTGTCGCATCGTTTCATTGAACCCGTGTAAACGCGCACAAACAAAGTATAATAACTGTCTCTTATACACATCTGACGCTGCCGACGAATAGAGAGGTGTAGATCTCGGTGGTCGCCGTATC
>ENA-OSIY01001779-OSIY01001779.1-marine-metagenome-genome-assembly--contig:-NODE-1779-length-11415-cov-14.311783_pt1 | contig 11415 bp, 11 predicted proteins | sample MGYA00237884_ERZ534233 | MGnify/ENA primary metagenome ERZ534233 (study PRJEB26412, sample SAMN06343840) | marine metagenome | isolation source: estuarine water | place: USA: Columbia River Estuary... | reverse complement strand
AATCTGGGTAGTCCTACCAATATTCAAAACGACAAAAGCTACCCCTTGTGGGTGGCTTTTTTCGTTTTTGGGTCATGGCATGCAATGCCTGACCCGAACTGGGCAGTTCGACTCGGAGAGCGACGGAGGCATTTTTAATGCCGGAGTCAATCTGGGTAGTCCTACCAATATTCAAAACGACAAAAGCTACCCCTTGTGGGTGGCTTTTTTCGTTTTTGGGTCATGGCATGCAATGCCTGACCCGAACTGGGCAGTTCGACTCGGAGAGCGACGGAGGCATTTTTAATGCCGGAGTCAATCTGGGTAGTTAGACTCGGAGCAAAGCAGAGAGCGACGCAGGCAAAATAGTCTTACAGGTCTTATTATGGGTGTCCCCGTAAGGTCACCTGGGCAAAATAGTCTTACAGGTCTTATTATGGGTGTCCCCGTAAGGTCAGTCTTACAGGTCTTATTATGGGTGTCCACGTAAGGTCCTTATTATGGGTGTCCACGTAAGGTCCCATCAACTTATTGACCGCGCCGTTCACTTCCCTAGATGGTAGCTATACATGAAGAACACCTTCATCGGATATTCATCCATGTCTGGCTGCAACTGTAACAAACGGTTCTCTGGATTTTGCACTTGCAACGACCCCACCACCGATGACTTGTCATTTATTGTACGAACAACAAAAACACCGAGGCTTTTGGTGGCATACAGCGCGTTGTCATTACTGGTTTGATTGTTCAGAACAAAATTGCCATTAGACTGATCATAGGCGCCGGTCGCAAACAACAAAAAGCGTTCATCGCGGGCAATGTACACCGGGATCTGAAACGAGAATTGATGTTGCAATTGGTTGTTGCGGTCTTCTAAACCATAGGTATAGCGGTAAGACAGCCCCAAAGCAGTCAATTCAATGTGATGCAGTAAACCGTCGGCATAATTCAGGCCACTTTCTGCGCTGTAACTACGCCATTCATCGGTTTTTGTAACCCGAACAGCAGACATTGGAAAACCTGCTGACACTTCAACTTCATAACCGGCATTGTTCGATCCAGACCACATGATCCCATCGCTACCGAATTTCCACTGGTCCTTGGTATAGGAGATATTGGGTAACAACATCAGAGTTTGCGAACCGATATCCACGGTAGGAAAAATGCTGGCACTCCCCTGTTCTGCTGTAACACCACCAAACCCGATGGTCCAGCCTTGCGGAGATGGTTTTGCCACCAAGGCAGTTGAGAATCCAACCAATAGAGTCAGGATGAAGCCCTGTAATACTTTCATAAATTGTCCACTTCACTTAGCGCCAATCGTAATCAACGCCTGTAATAGATTGGTGTTGCTGTTGGCAGGTCACAATGTTTCCCAGCCACCGACAGTGCCACCCAAACAGGTTCATTTATCGACAACAGAGTGAGGGTTAAAGCCTGCATGTGTCTTCTGATACGTAAACTATGTCAGTCGGGTTCACTCTTAACTGAAACGCCCCATTGCGCGTCTTCAAAACCGATGGGTAGGCAACACCGATGGATAGGCAACACCGATGGATAGGCAACACCGATGGGTAGGTAACACCGGGGTCGAAATGGCAGCAGGCAATGCGGTAGCAGGCAATGTGGTAGCGAGCAGATGTGTGTCTGCGACGCGTTCATACGCATCACGGGCATTTGAACAGCAGGCTACCGACCACCCAATCGAGGCTGCAATAGGCGCAAGGTAGAAAGATAGAAAGGTTGTAACAGAATGGCAAGGCTGCCATTCTCGGCGGTGTTGTAATCAGGCAGTTCGATAATCAATCAGGTCAATGACAAACGCCCATTCAACCGAATGAGCGACATTGACCCAATACAGCGGCGACTAGCTTAACGAATTCAGCAAGGTTTCAGCTGACAATTTACCCAATGCGTTAGCTGCCATAGGGCTTGCGCCGGTGATCAACTTGCGGTCAATAATGGTTTCGTTATCGGCTTTCTTATTGACGATAACCGCACCCAATCCAGTGAGCTGCTCATTTAACTGCCACGGCATGTGACCTGGTAGATACCCGATCATGGGGGTCTGCTTGTCGACAGAATCTGGGAACACCGTCATCTGATAACCATGGTAGATAAACTTACCGTCGACCAACTTGGTGGCCAACAAAGCACCTGGACCATGACACAAAGTGATGGTGAACAGGCCTTTCTCATGCGCCCAATGCAACGTTTTACCGACGTTTATATCTTCTGGAATACCCAGCATCGCGCCATGACCGCCCGGTACGAATACCGCCGCATAACTAGCATCCATTTCTAAGTCATGCGCTACAAAATCAACGAGGCTTTTGGGCGCTTTGAAGGCCGTTTCATACTGTTTGTAGAATCCATTGACCGCTACATCATCTTTAGGCATGGCCCACATTTCAAATACCACCGGCTTGCCGGTCGGCGTGATGATGTCGAATGTGAAACCCGCTTCTTGTAAATGTAACATCGGCAGTATGGCCTCAACTGGGTGGTTACCTGTTGAAAACATCTTGCCATTCTTCATGGTCATGTTTTTTTGTTCGGTGAAAATAACCGCGATTTTTGATTTGGCGCCGGTATATTTCTTATAAACAACAGGCACATAGTCCGTTGTTGCTGGAACAGCTAATTTAAGGGCTAACTTTGATGGACTAAATGAGCCATCAGATTCTAGTTTTGGCGCGATTCTAAATAACTCTTTTAACATGGGGTCACCTGTAGCGTAAGGGTTCTAACTGGACGTATAAAGAGAGCCTATCATTGCCTAGGCTCATGCTATAACGCCCAATGGGTTTAGTGGATAACAGACCCAGTATGCTACGCGCAAAATGGGGTGTTGATTAGATAGCAATCCCCCACTATATTGTTTCTAAAATCGCAACAATGAGAACCTTATGGCGCTTGAAAACGATAATTTGAAGGGATTGGTGCTATTTTCACACATAAATCGCCTAGGAAGTTTGTCTGCTGCCGCACAGTTATTGGGTATGAGTCGTTCATCGGTTAGCAAGCAATTAGCGGCACTTGAAACTCAAGTTGGCTCTCGACTGCTAAACCGCACCACCCGCAAAATTGTGCTGACCGAGGTAGGCCAGCAAGTCTTGAAAGAGGCGCATAAAGTTGAGCTGGCACTACAGACCATTGAAAGTATCTCAGAAGACCATCAGTCTGAAATTGCCGGGGAGCTAAAAATATCCTGCTCGAGCGCCCAAGGCAGGGTCCATTTGGTACCCCTGTTGGCGAAATTTGCAGCCCGCTACCCGCGCATCAAACTGAATGTGCAGTTGGAAGACCGATTTGTCGATATGATCGCGGAAAATATCGATGTGTCGATTCGCATTGGATATTTACCCGATTCCAGTTTGATCGCACGAAAACTCTGTGACCTATCTTGGATGCTGTGTGCCACAAAAGAATATTTGGATAACGCACCGCCGCTGCACTCGCCCAGTGATTTGGTGAACCATCGGTGTTTGTTTTACCGAAACGCCAAATTGGCGATGAATCATTGGACGTTTGCCCACACATCTGGCGCAACCGAAAACGTGACAGTGTCGGGTCCTCTGGCGATCAACGATCCCGGTGCCTTAATTACCGCTGCGTTAGCCCACACCGGTGTCTTGCTGATCGACAAGGGGCTGTTAGGCAACACCATCAAAGAAGGAAAACTCCTGCCAATTCTTCAAGATTACACACCAATTGGTGGCTTGCCGATGTACGCTATTTACCCAGAAAAAGCCTTTATGCCCGCCAAAACCCGCACGTTGATCAATTTTTTACTTGAAGAAATGCCGCCCGTGCTCAGGGGATTATCACCTGCTTGATAGGCAAGTAGCGCCTTTGGCATTGTGGGACTGGGTTTTGGGACTGCTAGGTCGGCATGGATAAACCCCTGAACGTCAACTTATCTGCGTCAGGGATTGATAGGCAATGGGCTATCGATTGGCAGTAACGAGCTCACGATTTTCAATAAAGATATATTGTCGCCACTCATAAGAAGGCATTCTGCCTTCCTCAATTAAGGCTTCTATTTGTTCCCTAGACACCCGCCGCCCGTTTAAATAGTCGTCTAACAGTATCGGATTTTCAATATGTTCTGCCGCTTCTTGCAGGCCAACGGTTCTGGCTTCTTCAATCGTTGCAGTGGACATTCGGGCCGCGACCCTGACTAACTGCCACACAAGCAAACCAATCACCACAATGAATAACAGCCGAATCATGACAAGTCTTCCTTATAAAAAATAATGGCGCGCAGGTGGAGTTACCGCAATCTTACTGTGCCATATAGCATCAGTATTTAACGCACAGAATGTAGCGTTACTCAGTAAGTCTAGCCATTATAACCACATCCAGTCGTGTGGGTCAGTGACCTGTGATTAAAATTTTAAAAAGGCATATTGACGGCTAAGGTTGCTGTTGACGCTGTTGCTTCTGAGTTGTCTAGGACCTTTTCAATCAGACACCGTAGGCGGCGCATTTGACTAGAAATCAGGCTTTTTACGCCACCAGTAATACAGCGCGCGGCATCCATTCGGGATTAGGTGTTGCTTTATAGTCGTGCAGCCCAGCAACGTGATAAAAGCTGCCACCAACATGAACAAGAGTATTACCCACTTTATTCCAAAGCGGCTTACATACACGCATCCTGTGGGTGTCTTTACATGCCTAGCCTTGACCTAACTTTTAGCATTGATTGCGCGTAACGCATTAAGCGCGATCAAAATACTCTGCTCAACGCTGTCCGTATAATCAAATAGGTCAGCACTGGTTTTTGGGTTGCTAATAATTGAACAAATAGTAGCTGCACGATAACCCATTTGCTCAGCCAGGTGAAACAACAAACTGGATTCCATTTCGAAATTAAGGACACGCTGCTGTTGGATGTTTATTTCAGATAATACTGACTTGATATGAGGAACAGAATTAACCAAACCGTCAATAATGCGCCCAGACGGACCATAAAACCCCGGTGCGCTCACGGTAATACCGACCACTGTGGCAGCACCTACATTCTTTGCTGCTGTTCGGAGCCTGTCTAAAAGGAATGAATCGGCCTTAGCGGCATAGGGTTGGATTTTTCCTTTAAAGCGATAACCATTGGGTGTCGCATTGGTAATCAGTCGATAGGCCTCTTGCTCAATCTGGGTTACGGTTTCATCTGCCGGCTGCTGATTGTAATACAGGCCGACATTATCAAGTCCCAAGGCATAGGAAGCGAGACACAACGTACCCGAAGCGATGTCGTCTTGTGCACCTCCAGAGGTGCCCACACGAATAATGTTTGTTGGGGCTGAATGGGTATCTTTTTGGCCACTATCTAGGTCAAATTCTAGCAAGGTATAAATTTCAGCTAGCGCAATTTCGACATTATCTGTCCCGATGCCTGTGCCGATGACTGAAACCGGTAATCCCATAAAATCACCTGTAATGGTGACATATTCACGGTTCAATGTTTCATGCGCAATAACGTCAAAATAAGCGGCTACTTTATGGGCCCTAGCGGGATCGCCAACCAGTAAAATGTTGCGTGCCAGTTGGTTCTTTTTAAGACCCAAATGGTAGACGACACCCTTGTTAACAACGAGTTCAGATTTCACAGATCACCTCACCTCTAACAACTTCCTCATAGCTCCATACTTTTGTCGGTTGCGAATCAACATTACAACATACGAAGATCCTATGTGTTTTCATCCGGTGTCGCGACGAACTGCCTCACAAAGTGCTTGGTTAATAGAACCTGAAAATGAATGATGGGCAACATCGCCACCATTACATAACAGGCTGCGTTAGAGCACCCATTGGGATCAGCGTCACTCAAAATGGGCGCTAACTGTTCATTCATTGATCTGATCCAAGTTTTAGGCGCATGCGTCCCTGCTTAATATGAGACTATCCGCCAATCATTAGCACCCACAATTTGACCTTCCAAATTGCGCACTTACTAGGATCACCATCGAACTATGCAACTACATATCAACGACATGACACCTGAAACCTTTTTGGCGGAATATTGGCAAAAAAAGCCACTGGTTATTCGCCAGGGTTTCAAAAACTTTGAAGATTTATTAACACCAGAAGAGATGGCAGGACTGGCGACCAATGAGATGGTCGAATCACGTCGGGTGTCTAACAAAGGTGGTGTTTGGGATGCAGAATTTGGTCCTTTCGAATCCCATGAGCATTTAGGTGATTCCGAGTGGACATTGATCGTGCAGGCGCTTAATAACTGGTTACCCCAGTCTGAAGCACTCATACAGTGTTTTGATTTTATTCCGCGCTGGCGTCTCGATGATTTGATGGTGAGCTATGGTCTGCCTGGTGGTGGCGTTGGCCCGCATATTGATTTGTACGATGTGTTTATTTGCCAGGGCTCTGGCAGTCGACGTTGGCGTGTGGGTAAAAAGGAAGGCAACACTGAATTTGTCGCTCACCCTGCTCTATTACATGTTGAACAGTTTGAACCTATCTTAGATATCGAACTCAATACCGGCGACATTCTGTACTTACCGTCGGGTTATCCGCACGACGGCATCAGTCTTGAACCTTCGATGAGTTTTTCTGTCGGTTATCGAACCGCCTCTTCAAAAGAAATGTTCAGCGCATTGGCTGATCACATCATCGACAGCGGCCAAGGCGAACAACGTATCGACGATCCGGATCGTCCAATGAGCAAGCATTCTGGTTTGATCGACAATCAAGATTTCAACCGCATAAAAGAGCAGATGCTTAGCACCATGAATGACACGCTCATTAGCGAATTCACTGGTCGATTTTTAACCAATTCAAAATGCGAATTGGATCTGCCAGAGCAAAAGTTTGAATTTCAAATTGAAGATGTTTTAACGCAACTTGAGCAGCAACCACTGATAAGAATGGGCGGACTGCGTTGCCTGTATTTTGAAAACTCATACGAGCAAGGCATCGTTTATATCAACGGAGAGCAAGTCATTTTGCCACACACGCTGGTGTCATTGATTCCTAGACTCTGTAACCTGCAAGAACTGACCAATGAAGTCCTTGCCGACTACCTCGGTAATTCTGACTTCCAACTATTGATTACCGATTGGGTCAATAGCGGCTACTGGTATTTCGACGCCTAGGCCAACATGGGGCGTCATCTGCCGCCCCAATTTTTGAAATCCAGACGAACTCCATCCAAACCTATCGACGCCTAATAGGCTGTCAAAAGCACATTGACGGTATCCATCAAGGTTTATCAAATCCCGAATACTTTACTCCTGACAGCACCGCCATATCACGGTTCCAGGTGGCCAGATCTTTGCTATTAAATTGACTTAAAGCATCGTGACCACAAGCGCGTGACATTACCTGCATCAACTCAACCGAGGCTTCAAAGAAATTATGGAGTTGCTTGGACGCTTTCTCCACGTTGAGCCTTTTTCTTAAATACGGATTCTGAGTGGCAATGCCGGTCGGACAGTTATTGGTATTACAGATACGTGCCGCCACGCACCCTATAGATTGCATGGCGCTATTGGCAATGGCAACGCCGTCTGCACCCAAAGCCAACGCTTTTACAAAGTCCATGGGGACACGAAGCCCACCCGTGATAATCAGCGTGACGCGGCCACTGGCGCCTTGCGCATCAAGGTATCGGCGCGCTCTTGCCAGTGCCGGAATGGTGGGTACGCTAATGTGGTCTCGAAACATTTCTGGAGCTGCTCCAGTACCACCACCGCGACCATCGAGGATGATGTAGTCTGCACTGGCATCCAGCGCAAATTGAATGTCTTCTTCAATATGGTTCGCGCTCAATTTAAAGCCAATTGGGATGCCGCCAGTAACTTCTCTCACCCTGTCAGCAAACTTTTTGAAATCCTGGACGGTATGCAAATCTTTAAAGGTGGGAGGCGATACTGCGGGTTGCCCCTCAGGGATGCCTCGAACTTCGGATATTTTACCCACATTCTTATTGCCGGGAAGATGGCCGCCTGTGCCTGTTTTAGCACCCTGCCCACCCTTAAAGTGAAAGGCTTGCACGTTTTTCAGTTTGGATTCATCGTAACCAAAACCAGCACTGGCATATTCGTAGAAGTAGCGAGAATTGGCTGCTTGTTCTTCAGGCAACATGCCACCTTCACCAGAACAAATACCGGTGCCAGCCAGTTCTGCGCCCGTTGCCAATGCAATTTTTGCTTCCTCAGACAACGCGCCAAAACTCATGTCTGACACAAACAATGGGATATTAAGGGTTAACGGCTTTTTCGCTTGAGGCCCGATGACTAGCTGGGTACGCACAGGAATATCTTCCATTAGGGGCTTCGTCGCCATCTGAGCCACCATAATCTGAATATCATCCCAATGCGGTAACAGGTGACGCGGCACGCCCATAGAGGCCATGGGGCCATGATGTCCTAACGTCGACAAACCCTCTCTGGCCAGTTGATGGATAAAGGCAACGGTAGGTTCTTCTATTGTGGCGATGGCCTCTGGTGCCTTAGGAGCCCCATCTGAGGCAATCTGAATCTGCACACCTGGGCCTTCTTTGCCGACTTGCTCACTGGTGAACTGCTTGTGGGTTCCATCGCAAAAAGGTGCATTCCCAGTATGTTTACATTGGCACAGAAAGGCATCGCCGGATGCTTCGGCAGCAAATTTCTTCGGCTTAATATTGGTAACCTTGTGAGAGCCATCGCAAAAAGGCTGGTTGTTAGAACGACCACAGGCACAAAAATGATATTCAGCGCCCTTCTCTAACACGACTTTGATTGGCTTGTTATTGGCGATAATAGGCTGATCCATAGTGTTATCCCTGTAGGGCGAATTCCAGCGTATCGGTCAGTCAAAGTTAGCCGTTTATGCTATAACCAACCTTGCTTTTCGATTCGCACAATACCCTGATCATGTCATTCGTCTAGCGAAATACCAAGCACCTTAGGATTTATATATAGAAGAATACTCAGAGCATGAGAACTGAAACCCTCACAGTCGCAGACCAAATGATCGAAAAAAGACAGCCTGCAATGTAAGACCACGCGCGATGTTGAGCCCAGTGAAATATGCCCGTTTACACCCCTCACGATTTGTCCCAAATGCCACAAGTCATGCTTCAGAACGGTCGCATTTTTCACGCCAAACATGCCAATAAATGAGACGCTTAGCCTCGCCTTCACATAGCCTTTCTTTTCAAAGCCGTTAATTTAGCGCAATATCACGTCATGTTTCACCTGTAGAGCAGCCCAATATGTCAGAACACATAATAACCATCACCAGTGACGACGGATTCATCTTCGATGCCTTTTATGCCCCCGCCCATGGAGAGAAAATAGGCAGCGTCATCATCGTTCAAGAGATATTCGGCCTCACCGAACAGCTAAAAGCCGTGGCGTGGCAGTACGCCGAACAGGGCTACGACGCCATAGTACCAGCGTTATTCGACCGCCACGCACCCAACACCGTCATTCCGTTTAGCACACCATTGATAGGCCGAGAAATCGCATGGGCGTTAGACCCAGACAAGGTCGCCATGGACATCGATGCCACCAGAAATCACGTCGCAGGTGGCATGGGCGTATCACTGGTGGGGTTTTGTTGGGGCGGTGGCCAAGCGTTCAGGCTCGCTTGTGATACGTCATTAGCGCCCTTTACTTCCGCAACCGCCTATTACGGCACCGCGCTTGAAAAACATCTGGCGGCCAATCCGCAGGGCCCCGCCTGCCCGATGTTGTTTCACTTCGGCGATACCGACGACCACACACCCAAAGAGGTCATCAAGGCCGTAGCGGATGCCCTGCCAGACGCCACCATCTGTATATTCAATGCCGGTCATGCTTTTGCCAATGACCATAGGGAGACCTATGTCGCCGAAGCCGCGCAACAAGCTTGGCAAACCACCCTGACATTCTTAGAACAGCACCACAGCGGAATCAAGAGATAGCGAGCTTTAGAGGTTGATGGAAGGCATTCCGACTTAACGAAAAAAGAAGCAGGAGTCTTATGATGGGTGGCCTACTAAGGCATTTCTATTAATGCATTTTTATTAAGGCATTTACAAAAAAAAGGCTGTAAATTAGTCGTGTATAAAGAACATTAAACGCCATTACAAGGGAGTGAAAATGCCGTTAAGTGAGAAAGTCCTTATTGATACTAGCGTAATTCTGGAAAATCCAGAAGCGCTGCATGTTCTCCATAAAAAAGGCCACCTACTTTTTGTGGACAACACGATTCTAACCGAACTTGATAAGCATAAAGACAAATCAGAAGGAGCGATTCAATTCGCTGCACGGGATTTTTATCGCAGTTTCGATGACCAAGAATTTATATTGTGCACCGAACTTGCACGCGACTCCGACACGGTAGTGAGATCTTACTACAAGAAAACACCGATCCATCTAATTAACCGAAAGAATCAAAAAAGGGAACCGACTCCAGATCTTCAGATTATCAAGACAGCGGAGGACTATAAATTTTCACTTGTAACTGCTGATCGTAGTATGCGCGTAAACGCTGCACTCAGGGAAATTACCAGTGAATTTTGGGGTAAGGATCAAATTAAAGCCGAAGTTGACGCTATGAAGCCCCAAAGGCAAAGAGAAGTTTGGCGCGCATCAGAAGCAGGTATGAACTCGTTGCCCCATAATACAAGCACGCAGTACGCCCCGTCAGATTATATCGCAACGACCGAGGAACGCGTTGGTGGTTACATCATGGCGGGCCTGTTTGTACTGTTTGTTTTTTTCTTCCTAATGTATTGAGTTAATAAGAGTTAATTAGTTAATAGGACACCCATCCTAAGAGCTGCGCTATCATTAAGCACTCCCTTACCAAACAACCATAAAATCAATGCAAAATTGTAACAACTGGCGCATGGCTTATGATGGGTGGCCCATTTAAGTAAGGGTTTAATGGGTGGCCCATTAAGGGTGACGAAAACGATCAGGTTTATCGGGGAATTACCCTGTTAATCCCAGCTCAACACTTTTTCAAAGGTGTCTGGCGATTGCTCTCGCATCTTCATATAGTCGATGTATTTGTAGTAATAGCGCGGGTCCGTAGTATTTAACATCGGAATATCAAATCTCATGCCATTACGAGGGTCGAAGGTATCAAAATACTCGTTATTGGTTTTAGGCCGCTTTGTATATTGATCTGGGCTTTGATCGCCACCCTGCGATAGCAGGGTCTCATTCGCAGCCGGATTCGTTTGCTCTGCCCCATCTTTAGCATTGCGCTCTGTGCCTTTACCCGTTTTTTTAGCATTCATTGGCGTCACCTTATTGTCTTTAAGTATGTGATTACAGCTTCGCTCATGCGCTGCAGTTCAAAGTCAATTTACCTGCACATGAACCTTCAGTAACGCCAAATTAGCCACTGGTAACGACAAGATGTGTCGCATTTAATTAAGGGATGGTGACCACCGATTTATCACCAATGATCGCGTCATTTTCAAAGCCTATAATG
>ENA-OSIY01001777-OSIY01001777.1-marine-metagenome-genome-assembly--contig:-NODE-1777-length-11416-cov-7.642826_pt1 | contig 11416 bp, 10 predicted proteins | sample MGYA00237884_ERZ534233 | MGnify/ENA primary metagenome ERZ534233 (study PRJEB26412, sample SAMN06343840) | marine metagenome | isolation source: estuarine water | place: USA: Columbia River Estuary... | reverse complement strand
CACCTCTCTATTCGTCGGCAGCGTCAGATGTGTATAAGAGACAGCAGAACATATGTTAGTCATATGAACTTTTAATCCATTATCTTTGTATGCTCTTGGGTTTTGTTTATTAACATTACCCTTATACATTACATATGGTTCACCAGTTGCTTTTCTCTTTTGAAGTACTTTACCCCATTTTCTACGAGCTTCTACATCACCTTCTTTAAGTTTTCTCATAAACTTATCACCAACAACCACACATTGATGTAAGTTCAAACATTGTCTGTTTACATCACCTTTGGGTTCTCTAATTTCAATCCACTCATCAAAATCATCATGGTCTATGTTTAAGTTTACAGATGCTGCCCCACGTCTTACTGCCCCTTGATTAGTAGCAAGTATTGTAGAATCATAAATCTTAGCAAATGGTACAACACCATCGGATGTTCCATTACCTGTTATGTTAGAACCTGCTGGTCGAATCATATTAATACCAACACCTACTCCACCACCATGTTTGGCGAGTAGCATCATTTCTAAGTTTTTCAACCCAATATCTTGAATTGAATCAGCTACATCAATTCCAAAACAACTAATTGGTAATCCCCTATCAGTTCCAGTATTTGATAATACTGGCGATGCGAGGTTTAACCAACCCTTCCAAATGTAATCGAAGAACTTTGAAGCAAGTTGGGGTTTGTTTAATCTACGAGCTACTGCCGTTGACACTCTCCAATATGCATCTTTTGGTTTCTCTCCAGCAAGTAAGTAACCATTTGATATAGTTTTAACATATATCTCTGTGTTACCCCATACAGGAAAGTCTACTCCAACTTCCCAATCTAAATCTTGTGCGTAATTTTTCATAATTATTTAAAATAAATCATCCCAATCTTCACCTTCACCTGCTTTACTATAATCAGTAGGTCTTACTGCGAAGAAATCTGTATGTGTTTGTCCACCTGTTAAATGGTAGAACCATTCTAATTCAGCGGCTGAATCTTTATCGTATTCAAAGTAGTAATCACCACCTTCAATTGCGTTATATCCCAATTCACCTAATTTTTCATTTAGACGTTGATTAATAAAGTTTTTTAAATCTTCTTTTTTAAGATTTTCTAAATCACCCATTTCAAACATCTTGTCTATGTATTTGTGTTCTAATGTCTGAATTAACTTAGCTGCTAGTACAATACTATCTTTACTATCTTCTAATAACTCAGGATATTCATCACACATATGTCTGAATAATTGGCACCCCATTCGTGAATGTAATGATTCGTCTCTTACCGACCATTTCATTTGTTGACCAATACCTTTTAGTTTGTTTCTCATCTGAAATGAGTAAAGTACTGCAAATGATGAATATAAAGCAACTCCTTCAGTAAACGCTGAGAATATAGCTAATGATGTAGCTACTTCTTTTCTTGCTTCTGCGTTAGTTTTCAGGTCTTTATATGTGTATGAATTGGTAACTTCAGCCAAGTTATCAAATCGTTCTGCTGTAGCGGGTTCATGTAAAAATGCTTCAAAGTCTTCAAGACCAAGAGATTCATTTAAATATGAATAAGCCGTAGCGTGTATAGTTTCTTGAGAACCGAACATCATAGCCATCTGTTTAATTTCATGCTTTGGAAACCAATGGGTAACCATATTAGTCCAATAGTCAGATACAGCACATTCTGTTTGGGCAAACCCTAAAAGGATGTTACCTACTAAATTCTTTTCTTCGGGTGTAAGATTTTCGTTCCAATCTTTAATATCACCCTGCATTGGTATTTCGGTATGTAACCAAAATGCCTGAGCTTGCTTTAGCCAACCCTCTGTGTAGTACTCAGGATATTCAAACGGCTTAAAGGGTACTCGATTATCAAATAATCCCATAATATTTACTTACTTTTTTATTGTTAAACTTAGTTGCTAGGTGAATATACATATTAAAAATTTAATATTAAAATCCAATATCACCATTCATTTCTTTATATTTTTGAGCCAATTCTTTTCTTACTAAACTCTCCCCACCTTTCATCTCTTTCTTAGTCTGTTGACCAGAAATGGAATCTTCATTATAGATGTGGATTTGCCCAGTAGAAAAGTTAGCTTTGGATGGAAATGTCATCCCATCAGGACCAAATCGGTTTTTTATTACGTGCCATCTACCTGTACCTGCAAGCTTGTCTTCAATCTTACGAGATAAAGATACCACAAAATCAGCAGTCATCATTTTTGAGAATGACCCAGCAATCTTTGTACCTGTAATAATATCGTCTTCTGCCCCACTTCTGTTAATCTGAGATGCTGTAAATACTGGAACTTCATATTCACCTGCCATACCACGAAGGTCTTCTATAATTTCTTCCAACTCTTCGTGTCGTTTCTCTTTTGCATGACCATTCCTTAATAAATCAGCGTAATCTACAATAACCACATCTGGCTTTTTACCTTGAAGTGTCATTTTATCCATATGAGCTTTAAGTGAATTAACACTTGCAGTTTTCGTAGGATAGTGTTTCACCACTAAGTCACCTGATACGGTATTTACAGCTTTCTTGACATCTTCCATATTGTACTTAAGGTTAGCTACTGCTACACCACTTAATACAGCATCATATCGTTGACCTGTATAACCCTCGTTTAATTCAAGAGTATAATGTGCGACTATCTTACCCTTCTTCATAGCGTTAACACCAATGTTAACTAATGCCCATGATTTACCAATACCTGGAGGAGCTGCCATAAGTATTAACTCACCTTTACCGAATCCACCTTGAGTAATCTCATCTATAACATCCCAACCACTTGATACAACATTTCGTACTGAGTCTTCGTATCTCTCAGTAATCATTGTTTTATATTCATGACCTAAATCAGAATCTTGACCTGCTTTCATAGCATTATCAATATTCTTTTTAATCATCTCATAATGACCATTTTCTAATAATGGTACTGAATCTAAGATTGCGTTTTTAATTGATTGATTTTTACAAAAGTCAAGGACTTGTTCTTTTACAAACTCTAAGTCATCACTTTCGAGGTGATTCCAAGCGAATTTAAGTATATCTACTACTGAGGTTTGAAGTACGTCACGTTCAATAGAGTTAATTTTAACTTTAAGGACATCTAAGGTAGGCATTTGCTCGTAATCATTAAAGTGTTTCATAATGGTTTTAACTAACCACTCAGACCCTTCTGAATCAAAATACTCTGGCATAAGGATATCATATATCTGACGAAACCATGCCCTATCTGATAATATACTTGATATTACTTTATTCTGAAATGATGTACTAAACTTACTTCCTAACTTCTCCATATGATACTAATATACGAAATTTAATTTTACTATCCAAACTTATTGGATTAAAATTACTCTGCATTTTTTAAAAAGTTTTCAAGTGATGTAAATGAGTTGCGTAACCAGCTATCCACATTAGCAAATGTAGTGTATAACTTGTCATACAAAAACATTTTCTTGAATTGTACCATATCCAATCGGTCTGACCCAGTATCCATGATACTTCTAACATTTGATTTGATTGATGATGAAATATCGGGGTCTTTTAATTGCATTAGATTGTAGTTCATATTGATAGTTGATACATTTTCTAATAACTTTTGTGACAACTTATCATCACACTCTGTTGAACATTTATCAATGAATGTATCTAAATTAAGAACATCCCCATTCAGGAATGACATTTTGCTATGAATTGTCTTAGGGCCAACACCTCGTATACCTGTTATATTGTCAGACTTATCACCTTCCATTACACGATAAAACACAAGATTTTGTGGTATAACCCCATACTCTGAGCTCACTAATGCCTCATCATACATTTTCTTCTTAGTTGGTGCCCACACTTTAATTCGTGGATTTACCAATTGTAGAAAGTCTTTGTCTGATGAAATGATTGTAACTTCTTTTTTAAAATAATGATTTGCTAACCATGCTATAATATCATCAGCTTCTACATAATCAATGTAAGTTAATGATATCGGTAATACTTGAAGATATTCTATAAGTCTAGCAAATTGCTTTCTCATAGATATGGATTGGTCTTCTAAATCTTCATAACCAACCAATCTATTAACCTTAGTTAATCCAGTTCGACCTTCCTTATATCCTTTATATACAGACTTTCTACGATTTGAACCACCTTTACCATCGAATACAATTACCACACGAGTTGGTTTTAGTCTACGAATGGTTGCGGCGGTGGACAGTAGAAATCCTGTCACACCACCACAATGTTCACCATCGTCATTCAAGGCAGGTACTGCCCCAAAGCATCTAATAAATTGATTAAGTCCATCAATGATTAAAACTTTATCATTTAATGATTCATCTTTTGTTTCATTATGTTCTTTACTAACTTCTTTGAGTAGTTCCTTATACCTATTATGCATCGAAATCTGTTAATTCAATATTATCAATATTTGACTCTTTACTTGATTCTTTGTAAGCCATAACATATGATTCACAAATTTTCTCGTAAATACTTGTTTTCAACTCTGGTCTATCTTCCAATAGTTTTTCAAAGTTCTTAGCTTGGAATTTAAGTTCCTCACCAGTTTCTGTATCTACATATGTGTACCAAGCACCTGCAATGTCTACCAATTTATAGGTTTTCATCATTTGTAACCATGAACCATAGTTGTCGATACCTCTATCAAAGTAGATATCATAATCTACTGAGCGTAGTGGTGGCCCCATACGATTCTTAATTACTTGTGCACGAGTCTTAATACCCACAACTTGGTCAACTCCACCAATTTTGGATTTAAGTTGTCCCATTTGCTTTAACCTTAATCTACAAGATGAATGAAAAGCGATTGCTTTACCACCACTTGTAGTCCAAGGGTCACCAAATGATACACCTAAACGAGTCCTTAATTGATTTGTAAAGATTAACGAAATTCGTTCTCTACCAATAAGATTAGTAACCTTTCTCATAGCTTTAGAAATAATAATAGCTTTCTGAGTAGCATAACCAGCTTGGTCATAATCAGCTGATAACTCAACCTTAGTTGATGCACCAGCCACAGAGTCTACTACTATTGTTACTAATTTCTTCTTATCAGAACTTCTTACAGATTCTATAATAGAGTCAATTGCTTCGAATATATCTTCTACTGATTCAAGTGGAACGTATAACATTTTTTGAATGTCAATTCCAATAGCTTGTAAAAACTCAGTATTACATGCATTCTCAGTATCTATATAAACACCAAGTCCACCTTGTCTTTGAGTATCTGCTATTGCGTGTGCAGCTAATAGTGATTTACCACTTCCTTCTAAACCAGTAATCTCAGTAATACGACCTACGGGTAATCCACCATTAGGTCTATTTGAGATTGCCAAATCTAACATTGGAGAACCTGTCGAAACCCACCCATCAAGGTCAGTTGGAGTTTGTTCCCCACCATCCAAGAAGTAAGCCACCTTATTGGCGGACTTAAACTTCTTGTTTAGATTGGTAGCTAAGATTGAAGATAGTTCATCACGAACTGATTCTTTCTTCTTCTTTGCCATATGTTAGTTATTGAATAAATCGTCAAATGCTTCCTTTACATTAGATGCAGGAGAGGTAGCTTTTGTTTCGGTTTGAGTTTCAGCTTTTGGTTCTTGTTTCTTATCAGTAACTTCACCAGTATCTAACCATTCTTTCAACATTCCTTCCATTTCTTCATAAGAAACTTTTTTGAACATTGATGGTAGTTCGATTTGGTCTTTTACAGATTCTAAAACAGCCTTATCTTCAGAAATAGCCGTTGTATTAGGTTTAACTCTAATATACGTCTCTGGATAAGTTTTTCCTAACTCTGCAGCAGTTTTGAATTCTACTGTGATATCTCTACCATTAACAGGGTCAGTTAAATCACCATAATCTGGGTCAGCGAAGAATCCAAGAAGTTCTTGGTAAACATTCTTACCGAATCCCCAAAACTTAACACCTTCTGACTCTTCACCTCTAACGATAACAGGAACATAAGTTCTCATTTTCGGAGTTAGTTTTCGAGAAAGTTGGTAATCATCTCTACTACCTGTTGATTTCAACTTTTCAGCGAACTCTAAGATAGGGTCTGCTTCACCATGTGAACTTGGAGAGATAATGTTCTTACCACCAAATCCAAAATGGAAAAATAGTTCAATAAACGGGTTAGAGGGATTGTGAATGTAAGGTAAAATCCTTACTTGTTGTTTGCCTGGCTGTGGTTTCCACAGGTTATCGGTCTTTGTAACTTTTGTCTGAAGTGTATTCAGACGGTTTCTGATTGCATTTAAATCAATTGCCATAATTTGCTCTTTTTTAATTATTAATTGTTAACTATGTCACTAATATACAACATTTGGGTGACAATACCAAATGTATTCTTAATTATTTTTTATTTTTTTCAAATTAGTGGTATTTTCGTTACCGAACCACTCTATTATATATATCAAAATATATTTTAAAAACTTAATGTTCTTTAATAATTCTATTACTTTCTCCATATTTATTCAGCTTACCATTATCCAATAACAAGGCCCATGATGAGTCTTCAAATAAAGTTAGGTTTTCTTTTAAGTACGTTTCTCCAAATACAGTTTTAAGTGCTTCATAAACACCATCAAAACGTTGACCAAAGTCATGTCCTGACAAAATGTATTTGGTTTTTCTGTAAAACATATGAATATCTTTTAATACTGAATCGTAGTCGTGTGCTGCGTCTATATAGGTTACATCAAAGTACTCATCAGGAAAATGAATGTCACCATTTCCAACTTCATATGAATATTTTTGAATATATTTAAGTTCCTTACGATGATGTCGTGTATTCATTGCGAATTCAGTTTTTACATTATCCCAATTTCTACCAGACATTTGATTATACTCCTCATAACCACTATGTGGGTCTATTGCTATTATCTCATCAAATAAACCACTTGATGCAATCATATGAGTCGATTCACCCATATAACTTCCAATTTCACAAAAACGTCTTTTATTTTCAGGTCTAAACCCCCAACCAGCTCCATATTGTGATGTATTTGGTTTATTTTGATAAAATTGGTCTATATAGTGAATAAATGATATGAATCCAATGTATTGTGGATTACGTCTCACTTCCCATGAAGGTGATTTTTTTCTCCACTCTTTTGGTGGGTTAAATCTTAACGTTTTACCTTTTGCGAAATCATTAGTAGTTGTATCTGAAGATGGGGATTCCCATTCATTATCTGTATTAGGAATACCATCTAGCTCAATTGGAGTCCAATTAGTACTGACGTTTGTAACTTCTTGTTGCATTAAGTTTAATTTACGTTTACTATTCTAAATAAACTTGTTTTTAAAATTTTATACCCAAGCCCATCTGTTAAAATTACTGAATTTTTGTAATCTTCCCAAGAGACTTGGTATTTCTTATCAAGCACTCCACCATTTAGATTTGTTATTAATCTATTTAGAGCGTTGATTGTATATATTGTATTAGATTCCTTTTTACGATGTGTTAATATCGTGTTTGGAAGGAATTTACTATCTTCTGTTGGTATAATGTTGTAACTCACTACTAATTCTTTTGATGGGTCGAGTTTAAGTATAAATATTTTTCTACTATAAAGTTCAAAATTAGATTGAACGTCATGTAATACTTTTTCGAAATCAGATTCATTAGTAAATGTACATAATAATTGTGTTCTCACTCATCTCTCCCTATATCTTTAAAGCAGATTTTACTTTACCTAATGAAAGTTCTTGTGTACCTTCAAAGTTGTAACTATATCTACCAGTTGAATTTGTTCCCATTCTAAATTGTGAATATTTTAAATCACCCGTAGTTTCGTTTATACCACTTAACCCATATCCAGCTATGGTAAAATATGGACCTGATTTAGAATTTGCTCTTAAGTAAAATACAACTGTATCTGATAAATCTTTAGCTAATTTATTTTGAATAAATGTTTCTGAACCTGGATATGCGGTAAATGCCGTTCCTTTACCATCTTTATCTAAACCGAATACTTTGTATAAAGGTAATGTTGTTTTACCATACACCATTTCTTTTTCCAACTCTACTAATTGTGAATATAGTGTTTTAGCATCACCAGTTAAATCACCCAATATACTTTTCAGTACAATTGCTGATTGGAAGTTTGTTAGTAGTTTAGCCACATCATCTTTAGTTACGGGCGCAGTTAATGCAAGTTTTGAATATCCTTTAAAATAGAATGCTGGGTTAGCCATTGAAGCTTTTACCAATGAGCCCATTTCTTTATTAACATTATCTACTAATTTATTTAATACATTTTGGTTTTTTGCAATTGTATCAAAAGAATCCCATATTTTTGGCTTCTTAGCTTCATTTAAAATACCTTCATGTAATCCTGCTTTAAATAATTCCTTCTCTAATCTCTTAACATCAGATTTTGGAGATTTTTTGAATCCCTTTTCCATCTTTTTTAAGAATCCACTTAAGAACGAACCTAATTTAGATATTTTTTCTAATAATTTAGAACCTAAACTTTTTATGAAGGTAACTCCTTTATTTAGAAAATCTCTTAAACCTTCATCTAATTGAACGGACTCTAATGCTAACTTCTTAACATCAGCTGAATCTAATAAACCATATTTATCTTTTAAGAAACCATATATCTTACCTAATTGAGCTGCACCTTTACCTTTTTTAAGAGATACTTGTAAAAACTTAATATTTGTTCCTTTTATAGTACAAACACCTTTTTTATCGTATTCAACAGGTAACCCCTCATTTAGTTTAGATATAAGTTCAGAACCTGGCACATTACATACAACACAATCGGCTGTATTATCTTTTACACCATCTACTAACTCAGAACGTTCTGTTGCTGAATAGTATCCTTTAATATTTTTATGAATTAGGTATGGAGTTTTAAATGGTAGAATTCCTTGTGTAAATTTAGTCATACCTGCCATTAACTGAGCTATCATAAAATAATCACCCAACGGCATTGAATCTAATTTACTTAAAATAGCATCTGGCTTAGCGTAGTCTCCACTACTCCCTAATGCTTTAATAAATCTATTTTTTACTGATTTAGTTACCTTTGCTAAATCCTCTTCAGTTTTAGCACTATCTAACTCCTTAAGAATACCAACACCATTTACATATAATCCCATACATGCCGCAGTTTCCATTGTATCTGTATCAAAGTTTACATCAGTTGCCGATGCACCTTTTTTCATTTTACCAAATAAGGATTGTATGTTTTTATCACTTGCCGTAATAATATAGTTTTTACCAGTATCATCAGCTGAGACATATACCGTTCTACCACTATTAATTTTTACCTCGATACCATCATCTGTTGGTGCTATTTTATTAAATGGGCCTTTAGGTACTCTTGTAGATGGTGGTAACCCCATTTTGAATAAATCTGCAGTATTCTTAAGTGGTAAAAATTTATCACCTACTGAATATTTGTTATCGTATATTGAAGCTTCACTAAGGATTTGACCTAATTCAATTAATAAGTTTTCTTTTAAATCATCTCTTGATTTTAACTCATCTCGTTCAGCAGCTGTCATCATTGCATACTTTTCATCTTCAAGGTCTTTTTCATCACCTGAGTCAGGACGTTCTTCGGCATTTTTACCAATTTCTTCTAAATATGCTTTGGCGAAGTCAGCGTCAACTTCATCTGAAAGTATCTCGTATAGTGATTTTAAAAATTCTTCAGTATATACACCTTCAAATAATTTAGTGTCTATCTGATGATATACTTTTTTAAGTACTTTGTCTATAAATGATGTCTTGGAGTTCTTCATAACTATAAATATCTAAATATTGGACTTAACCATGTGTCCGTAATTATTACCTATTTCTAAATCTGTTGGAAACCCATCCATTTCCATTAATCTTTTTACTTCTAATATATAATCGTTATCAGATGGGTGGACATCAAATAATATAGAATCATATGTGTACAATATAGGTATGGATTGTTGACCCATATCTAAACGATGTAACTTATCTAATATAAGTATGTTTCTTTCAGTCTCAACCGATTGTAAGATGTAATTAAATAACTTATTTTTATTAAGTGAGTCGTTTATTTCTATTTTACGACTCATAATTGGGGTAACTGTGTGTCGATTACGCAAAAAGTCCATCCATAGTGAGTTTATATACTCAGATGTTTTTCTGAAAAATGGAATGTGGTAATATTCGTCCTCTACCCCACCATATAGTTGTCTAAATGTGATTGCTTTTGCTTGACTTATATCTTTACCATATTGATTTGCCAACCACGCATGTGCTTTCACATCTAATGGTATGTCAACTCCTATTAATTTTGCAATAAGTCTAATATGATATCCATCAAAATCTAATTGATATAATTTACCACCATCAAATCTTGATATAAATCGGTCTCTAATTCCACCATCTTTTTTAAGTGCCGCATAATTTACTCCACCAAATGTATTAGATGGTCTTGATGTTGTAGTAAGTGTATTATATTGAGTATACTCCATACCCAATTCGGTATAAAGTCCATTTTGTTCAATCCAATGTAATCCTTTTGCATATAGTTGTGAGAATTTAGAAATTTTTGAGTCCACAAAAAGTTTCTTCCAATCTTCAAATTGTTCGTAGTGTTTCCATATTGGAATTAAATCATTTGCTTTAGGTGCTTGTCTTCTTCTGAAGATAGTATAGATTGGTTTTTCTTGTACCTCAAAGTTTTTAGCTTGCCAAAAGAGTGACATTTCTAAATCATGCATATTAGGTAAAAAGTCATAATGGTATAGAAAGTCCTTCATACCTACTATGTATACTTCACTAAATTGACTAAAATCTACCTTTTCATCAATAAAATCTGCATCAATGTTATGGTAGTTAATAAAGAGGTCTAAGACACCATCTGATAATATAATAGATGATACCCTCGATAACTTAGGATGTTTGTCTAAACTCGTTAAAATGGGGTATACGAGCAACCTCTCCCTTCGTAGTTGGGAAATGTGTTTATTAAGTTGTTTTTGACTATCTACAATTTTCATTACTAACTAATATACGAAAAATAAATGAGACTACAAATATTTTAACACTTATTTTTAATAAATTCGTGCATCGGTGATATTGTAATTGTATAGAGTTCCACAATCATCATCTTCATCAACTATATTTTCAGTAACTTTACAATAATCAGGTAATATTTCTTGTAACCCCTCGAAATCTACTTTCTGCCAATACCCAAATCTAAGGGTTATTCCTTTACCTTGAGTAAAGTAAGAATCATATCCTATTTCAAAATCAGCTGAACCATACCACTCTTTAATTTCTTTAAATTTTTTATATCCTAATCTCATACTACAAATTCATAATTTTCGGATTCTAATGCCATTTCTCTATCAAATTCAGAACCATCTGATAAATTTTGTACTTGCATCATATCAATATACTCATCGGT
>ENA-OSIY01001776-OSIY01001776.1-marine-metagenome-genome-assembly--contig:-NODE-1776-length-11418-cov-4.029803_pt1 | contig 11418 bp, 8 predicted proteins | sample MGYA00237884_ERZ534233 | MGnify/ENA primary metagenome ERZ534233 (study PRJEB26412, sample SAMN06343840) | marine metagenome | isolation source: estuarine water | place: USA: Columbia River Estuary... | reverse complement strand
TTAATGATACGGCGACCACCGAGATCTACACCTCTCTATTCGTCGGCAGCGTCAGATGTGTATAAGAGACAGATAGGTTATTGCTCATCAGGACAATATTCAGGAAGAGTGATAGTACCTTCATATGATGGAGAAAATCAACTTAATTATTATGTAGGTAGAAGTTATTTTGAAGATGAAAATAATAAAATAAAAGCCCCATCTACTAGTAAAGACATTATTGGTTTTGAATTATTTATAAATTGGAATCTTCCAATTATTATATGTGAAGGTGCTTTTGATGCAATATCAATTAGACGAAATGTAATACCATTATTTGGTAAAACTATATCTAATAGTTTATTTAAAAAATTAGTTATTAATAAAGTTAGAGACATATATTTGATATTAGATCAAGATGCAATTAAAAATGCAATTAAATATGCTGAAAAATTAATGAATTATAATAAAAATGTATATTTAGTAGAATTAGATGGAAAAGATCCAAATCTATTAGGTTTTGAAAAAATTAACAAATTAATTAATGAAACTAAACCTTTAAAGTTTAGTGATTTAATGATATTAAAAATGAAATATGGAAAATAAATTTAAATATATAATACATTTAGCAGACATTCATATACGAAATGTTAAAAGACATAAAGAGTATAGAGAAGTATTTGAAAAAATGTATACTGCAGTTGAAAATTCTCACCCCGATACATTAGTTATATTAGCAGGTGACATTTTTCATACTAAAACTGATATATCACCAGAATCAGTAAGATTAGTGGCTGAATTATTTCAAAAAATAGCTGATTTAAGACCATTAATTATCATAATGGGTAATCATGATTTGAATTTATCTAATTTAAATCGTTTAGATGCAATTACTCCAGTAGTAGAAAATCTAAACCATTCAAACATATACTATTATCGTGAATCAGGCATTTATAATTTAAAAAATATTGATTTTATTGTGTGGGGAATACATGATGATGAAAAAAATTACATATCACCACTTTCATTTGAATCTAATAATAAAAAAATAGTATTATATCATGGAGTTGTTAATAATACAACTTTAGATTCTCACATGAAATTATCAAGTAACATTAATGTAGATATGTTTAAAGGAGCAGATTTAGGTTTACTTGGTGACATACATAAACAACAATGGTTAAATGAAGAGAAAACAATAGCATATCCTTCATCTTTAGTAGCACAAAATTTTGGAGAAGATCCAATTAATCATGGTTACATTTTATGGGATTTAGAAACAAATAAAGGTGAATTTCACATAGTTGAAAATAATTATGGTTATGTAACTATAGAATTGAAAAATAACACTATAGTAAACGAACCATCTTACATACCTAAAAATCCACGAGTTAGATTAATTGCTGAAAATTGTGATAAATTTTTTATATCACAATACACACAGACTTTAAAAACAGCAATTAATATTAATGAATTAATAGTACAAAAGAAAAATAATTATTATAAATCTAATAAAGATATTGATAATGCATTAGTTAATTTTAGAGATATCAATAATCAAAATTTAGTATTAAGAAAATATTATGAAAATAATATGAATTTTGAAAAAGATACTATTGATAGATTGGAAATATTAAATAACACAATAAATTCAAAATTAGAAAATAAAGATTATTCAAGAAATGTTATATGGAAACCAATTAAATTATCTTTTTCTAACCTATTTTCATATGGAGAAGATAACGTTGTTGATTTTACTAAATTAAAGGACTTAGTAGGTATATTCGCACCTAATCATTCAGGAAAATCATCAATTGTAGATATATTGACGTTTGCTTGTTTTGATTCTAGTTTACGCACAAATAAAACCCAAAACATATTAAATGTCAATAAAGATAAATTTGAAGTATTATTTGAATTTGAATTAAATCATCAAGTATATTTTATACATAAAACGGGTTCAGTAGTTAAACGTTATAAAAAAGGAAATACAGTTGATGATGTAAAGGTAGATATTGATCTTTACACAATAGATGAAAAAGGTGAAAAACATTCACTCAACGGTGAACAAAGAAGAGATACAAACAGAATAATGAAAAATTTAATAGGTTCTATTGATGATTTTTTATTAACTAGTTTATCATCTCAAAATGATTATATTACATTTATTAATAAAACACAAACAGAAAGAAAAAATATATTAACTCAATTTTTAGATCTTTCTATATTTGATGAATTATTTGATATTGCTAATGAAGAATTAAAAGAAATAAACAATTCACTAAAAAAATATGAGCAGGAAAGTATAATATCTAAATTAGATGAAGATGTTGAACTTTTAGAAGAACATGAAGAAAATTTAATTACATTAAATATTGAAAGAGATAAACTTGAAGATGCATCTGAAATTAATCAAAATGAAATTTTAAATTTATCTAAAAATATTTCTAATGCAATAGTTAGATTAGACATAAATAAATTAAATGAACAATTAACCATTGCTGAGGAAGAAGTAAATTTAAACAAAGAAAAATCTATAGTAATAAAAGATGAAATAAAAACCATATCAGAAAATATAAAATCTATTTCTAAAGATCCAATATTGGTAGATAATTTATCTATAGAATCTGAATATAAAAAAATAGTATTTTTCAAATCAGAATTCGAAAAATTAAAAACAAAAATACAACTATTAGAAACTGACATAAAGTATAAGCAAGAAAAACTAGACGCAATTGGTCAATTCGACCCAAATTGTGATTTTTGTCAAAATACACCATTTATTAGAAATGCATTCAAATTAAAAGAAGAATTAGATGAGCTCAATATACAATTAAATGATTTAAATGATCAACATGGTGGGATAAAATACAATTTAATTTGGGAAGAACAAATAACAGATAAATTTAAAAAATCTGAACAATTAAGCAAATCTTTATCTGAATATGAAAAACAAAATAAAATATTAGAAATTAAATTATCTAATATGATTAATGATGAAACTAAATTAAAAAATAAGTTAAAAGATATTAAATCAAATATTAGTCTTTACAATAAACATGTTTATTCATTAACTAAAAATGAAGAAATTGAAAATAAAATTAAAGTAATTAAAGAAACAGACAATGAAGTAAAATTAAAGTTAAAGAAAACGAATGATGATATTACCTCTACAATGTCTGACATAGCTGTGTTAAATTCATTAATAAAAACTAATAAAGAATCGTTAGGAATTATTAAAGAACTATCAGATAAATCATCGTTATATGAAGTATATTTAGATTCAATATCATCTAAAGATGGTTTACCATATGAAATTATATCTCAAACTATACCAAACTTAGAAAATGAAATTAATAATATATTATCACAAATAGTAGAATTTAAAATAAGATTAGTCATTGATGATAAAGACATTGAAACTTACATCCAATATGATACGGGAAAACAATGGGCAGTTGAAATGGCATCAGGTATGGAGAAATTTATTGTATCGCTAGCTATTCGGGTGGCTTTATTGAATATTTCATCATTACCTAGACCTAATTTTTTAATAATAGATGAAGGTTTTAGTAATTTAGATGCTGATTCATTAAGTTCATTATATTATTTATTTGATTATTTAAAACAATATTTTGATTACATAATCATTATATCTCATATCGATGCTATGAAAGATATGGCTAATACTTCAATAGACATTTCCCAAATTAACGGATTTTCTAAAGTTAATCATATTTATTAATAAATAAAAATAAATGAAAAAGAAAAAACCCTACATTTTAACTGAAGAAGTTAAGAAGATGCAGAAGATTGCAGGTATTAAGATTTTAAAAGAAGAAGAAAATCAAGAATGGAAGGATAAAATTTCCGATTTTATCATGTCTGAAATAACACAAGGAGATGATGAAGATGAATTAAGTGAATTAATTGATACTTTGGAAGCTTATGTTGAACAATTGAAAATTAATTTAGCAGATGGTAATGATGATGATAATGATGATGAATAAAAATAACAACTAAACTATGTCGCAATTACCATTAATTACCCAAGTACCATTTGCAGATGAACAATATATGCACGATGTTTACCCAAAAAAACAAATTTATCTACATCACACTGCTGGAAATGCTAACCCAATAGGAGTATTTAAATATTGGGGTAAAACGGGAGAAAGAGTAGCTACTTGTGTAACAGTAGGTGGACTACCAGGAACTAGTAAAGATTGGAAAGATGGAGACATAGCACAAGGATTTAGTTCTAAATATTGGGCTTACCATTTAGGTCTTCAAACCACAACATTTACTAAATTTAAAATTCCATATCAATCATTAGACAAAATATCAATAGGTGTTGAAATTTGTAATTGGGGATACTTAGTTAAAACAGATAGAGGATTTACAACTTATGTAAACACCACAGTTCCTGATGACCAAGTAGTAGAATATAAGGATAAATTTAAAGGTCAAAAATATTACCACAAATACACAGATGCTCAAATTGAAAGTACAAGAAAATTACTTTTATATTGGAAAGATATTTATGGTATTCCTTTAACATATAATGAAGATATTTGGGATATCTGTCCTAGAGCTTTAAAAGGTGAAGCAGGAGTATATACACATAATAGTGTTAGAAAAGATAAATCAGATATCCACCCACAACCAGAAATGATTGCAATGTTGAAATCTTTATAATATAATAAAAATAAGTTATGATAAAATTATCAAAATTATAAAAAATAAAAATAAATGATTAAACTACGGGATATACTGAAGGAAATAGTTAATTTAAATTTATCACCATTTGAATTCGATCAAGATGGTAACGAGACTCGAATTAAAAGAGATATTAATAATAAAAAGGGTTGGAGAAGATTAAGTTCAAACTCTGAACAAAATAAACAACTCAAAGCATATCTAGATAAATATACTTCAAACTTTAAATGGAATTCAAGTATACCTAAATCAGAAAAGTTTTCTAAAGAAAATGAAAATATGTATAATACTCCATATGTAATGTATGTACATTTATTACAAACATCTGAAGGAGTAAATAACGTGATAGACGCTTTACAAGGCATGATAGCTAACGAACCAGACAGCACTCAAAAAATAATTGAAAATGCATTGCTGCTTGTATTTAATAATGATGAGTCTAAATTTAAATCAACATTTAATCAGTATAAAGATATTATTGAAAAAAATGCTAGCGATGATGATGGAGTTAATCCATTTGCTGCTGTAAAATATGCATATAGTAATTTTAAAGATAAAAAAGGCATTTTTAAGAAATTTGTAAGAAATGGATGGAGTGCTGGGCAATTTAAACCATAATAAATAGAAATAATGATAAAATTATCAAAAATTTTAGAAGACATTAAATCACAACAATATGAAATATTTTGTGACATTGATGGAGTTCTAGCCTCATTTGATGAAGGTTTTAAAAAATTAACAGGATACTATCCTAACGACTACGAACAAAAATTTGGTATAGATGCTTTTTGGAAAGCTATTCCTGAAGATACTACTGATTTCTGGAAGAATCTTCAATGGATGCCTGCAGGTAAAGCACTTTGGAATTATATAAGTAAGTATAGCCCAAAACTTTTATCAGCACCATCAAAACATATAACTTCTAAAATAGGAAAAAAGGAATGGGTTGAACGTGAACTGCCTGGTACTAAACTCATTTTAAAAGGTGCTAAATATAAACATGAATATGCTAAACCAAACCGTATACTTATTGATGACAGAGCCGATAACTGTGAAAGATGGGAAAATGCAGGTGGTATAGCAGTAGTTTTTACATCCACTCCCCAAACAATTAGAAATTTAAAAAAATTAGGATTATAATGGTAAAACAATTATTAGCAATATACCCAGGTAGATTCCAACTATTTGCAAAACATCATGCTGCTACCTTTTTATGGGTTATTGAAAAATTTGGGAAAGAAAATAGCTATATTGCTACATCAGATAAAACAGAACCTGGTAAATCTCCATTTAATTTTATGGAAAAAAAAGCTATCATTGATGTTTTTGGATTTGGTGATAATACATTTAAAGTTAAAAATCCATATAAAGCGGAAGAAATAGTATCTAAATATGACCCTGAAAAAGTTGCAGTTGTATTTGCTATTGGAAAAAAAGATGCTGATAGATTATCACATGGTAAATATTTTAAAGAATTACCAAAAAATTATAAATTAGAAGATTTAGAACCATCCACTAAAAATGGATACTTTATAGTAACACCTCACATATCTCTTAAAGTACCAGGACAAGGTGAAATGAGTGGAACTGCTATAAGAAGTGCTTTAGCTAAAGTTACTGATAAAGACATTGAAAAATTATTTAACGATATATTTGGATGGTATGCTCCAAAAATGGCTAAATATATTGTTGATAAAATTAAAGATAATGTAATCGCTGAGTCAAAATTAAATGTTTTTGATAAAGCTTCCTGGAGTAAATATTTTACAGAAAATGTAAAACCGTCAGACATTAAACGAATATTAACTGAAGGTGGAGCAGGTGGACATATGTCACACCCATTCGACTTCACTTCAACAGGTTCAGAACTAATTGATGTTTTCAAAAAATCAATAGAATCCATCGCAAAAGGAACAAGCAGTGTAAAAATTGATGGAGTAAATGCTTCTATTAGATTAGCTAATATAGATGGAAAAAGACAATTCACATTAGATAGAGGATCAGCTAGTGACTTAGACATTAAAGGTGTAACTAAAGCCGATTTACCGGCGAGATTCCCGCAGAAAGGTGATGATGCACATGGTTTTGTGAAGATTGGAGGTACTGTAATAGATATATTTGATTCTGCACTATCTTCAACCCAATCTGAATTAAAAAAATTAGGTTTATTAGATAATCCAAATGTGTTACTAAATATAGAATACGTTGAAGGTAAAACAAACGTAGTAGGCTATGAAAATATAGGTAATTTTTTATCAATTCATGGTTTAAAAGAAATTAAACCTAAAAATACTGATAAGACTGGAAAAGTACGTTCTCGCGAGACTAGTGAAATTAGTTATAGTAAAGATGTAATGGATACTTATATCAATAAGTTAAATAAAGTAGCTAAAAAATTTGGATTTAAGGTGTTAGGAAGTGTAGGCACAGAATTTAAATCTAAACCAAATTTAAATAAGGTATTAAGTGAAAAAATTACATTACCATTAAAGGGTAAACCAACAAGTAAATCATTAGGTGATTGGTTAAAAGATGTAAAAATAGCAACTCCATTAATTACTAGAAAAGAATTTGTGAATGCTACTAATATGGAGGATAATTCAATTTCAGATAAAACATTAAATGATTCAATTGTATATTTAGCTACCATTAAATTGGGAGACGAAATACTTTCACATTTAACCAGTGAAATAGGTGAATTAGAAAAACATGAGGGTATAGTTATTAGAGATAATAATATTTATAGTGGAGGACCTTTTAAAATAACAGGAAAATTCATACTACAAGGTATGGATAGTAAATTCACTAAATAAAATGATAACACCTAAACCAATACATAAACAATTTTTACTATTAATAATAATTTTTATTTTAATAAGTTTACAATTCAAATCATGTTCTGAATATACAAATGCAGAAAATAGAAATGAAGTAAATATGCGAGCTTTAACTAGTCAAACTGAAACTTATAAAAATAAAGCAAACGAATTATCATATAAAAATGCTAGTTTTATAGCATCTGAAAAAGAGTTAAAAAAACTTAACGATTCATTATATATAGCACTTAAAAAGGAAAAAGGTAAAGTATCATTTATTACTCGATTTAAACCAGTTTACATTAGTAAACCATTAGAATTAACTAATAATTTAGAAATATTAGGACCTAATCATTATGGTCTTAGATTTAAAGATAGTACATCGAATAAGTTTATAAGTGGTATTTCACGTTTTAAACTTGATACATTGAATAATAAAATTAATATTAAAAGTGATGGTACTACTATATTAAGAAATGAAATATCATTTGATTTAACAGTTGGTTTCAAAGAATCAAAAAATCAATATGATATTTTTGTTACACCATCAGATAGTTTAGTTAAAATAAAAAACATTACAGGAGCTATAATACCTAAAAATTTACCAAAAGTTGAAAAAAATAAACGATTTGGAATAGGCCCTCAATTTGGCATAGGAGTTAATCAAAATTTTGAAAAATCAATTTATATAGGCATTGGTATAAGTTATAATTTAATAAAATTTTAATGAGTGATCAACAGAGCATAAAAGAAATAATAAAAGGTGAATTAGTTAGATGTTCATATGATCCTGCATATTTCATTAAAAAATATGTTTACATATCACATCCTATAAAAGGAACAATTCCATTCAATCTATATTTATTCCAGGAAAAAACATTAGAACAATTTCAAAAAAATAAACATAAATTAATACTTAAATCAAGACAGTTAGGTATATCAACATTAACAGCAGCATATGCTTTATGGTTAATGGTTTTTCATAGTGATAAGAATATATTAGTTGTATGTACAACTCAAGGTACATCTAAAAACATGGTTACAAAAGTAACTTTTGCTTTTGATAATTTACCAGGTTGGATGAAGGAATTTTGTTGTGGTCCTAAGAAAAAACCATTAGAAAATAATAAAACATTATTAAAATTAGGCACAAATTCTCAAATCAAAGCAGTTTCAGGAGCAGGAGATGCTACAAGATCAGAAGCATGCTCATTATTGATTATTGATGAAGCAGCATTTATTGATAATATGGACGATGTTTGGGCTTCCTCTCAATCTACAATAAGTACGGGTGGTGACTCAATTGTATTATCCACACCAAATGGTTCAGGTAATTTCTTTCATAAGAATTGGATAAAATCAGAAACAGATACAACTCCATTTTTCTTCCCAATAAAATTACCTTGGCAAGTTCATCCCGATAGAGATCAAGCTTGGAGAGATGAACAAGATGAAATATTAGGTCCAAGATTAGCAGCACAAGAATGTGATTGTGACTTTTCAACATCAGGTGAAACAGTAATTCCACCAGATCTTATTAAATTTTACGAAGAAACATTTATGAAAGACCCTATTGAAAAAAGAGGGTTTGATGGTAATTATTGGCTTTGGGAAATACCTGATTATAGTACAGATTATATGGTCTGTGCTGACGTCGCAAGAGGTGATGGTGCAGATTATTCTACATTCCATGTTATTGATATTAAACAGTGTAAACAAGTAGCAGAATATAAAGGACAATTAGCACCAGCAATGTTTGGTGATATGTTAGTAAGTGTTGCAACTGAATGGAATGATGCTTTATTAATAGTAGAAAATGCTAATATAGGTTGGTCTACTATTGAACGAATAATTGAAAGAGAATATAAAAATTTATATTACTCAGTAAAAGATGATACAAAGTTGAATGGAAGTTTAGATATGAGAGATAACTCAAATTCAAACTCAACAGCAGGATTTACTACATCAGCAAAAACAAGACCATTACTAATAGCCAAATTAGATGAATATATGAGACAAAGAGCCCTCATTATTTATTCAAAACGTACAATAGAAGAAATAAAAACATTCGTATATAGAAATGGTAGACCTGAAGCAAGATCAGGTTACAATGATGATTTAGTCATGCCTCTAGGAATTGGTATGTTTGTAAGAGATACAGCAATACGATTAAACCAAGTAGGTTTAGATCTTACCAAAGCCACTTTAGGAGGTTTTCGCGTAACTAATAATACGTATTCAGGCATTCAATCAACTAAGAATTTCAAAGAAAATCCATGGAAAATGAAACTAAGTGATGGAAATACATTTAATTTAAAAGATTTATTATAAAAATATGGCAGATTATTCAATAAGAGCTAGGCTAAAACGATTATTTTCGAATGATGCTGTAATAGCCAATGTAGGTGGAAAAAAATTAAAGGTAATTGATATAAATAAATTACAATCATTTAAAAATGTTAATGATAATCCTTTAACTGATAAATTTACAAAACTACATACCCAAACATCATATAGATTAGGTAATTTACCTGGTACTTCCGGTATAAGATTTAACCTATTTGGTGATTATGAACAAATGGATACAGATCCAACAATTGCAGCCGCTTTAGACATAGTATCTGATGAATGTTGCATGAGAAATGAATATGGAGATGTATTAACAATAAAAAGTTCAGACGATAATATAAAAAATATATTAAATAACTTATTCAATGATGTTTTAAACATAGAATTTAATTTATGGCCTTGGACTAGAAATGTTATTAAATATGGTGATTTTTTCTTACATTTAAAAATAAATGAAGAATTTGGAATTTATAATGTAGTACCTTATTCACCTTATAATATTATCAGAGAAGAAGGTTATGATCTTGAAAACCCAAATGCTGTAAGATTTAAATTAGATTTTATTCAAAATCAAGGTAGTTCATACTTACCACACCGATCAAACGATGCTGTATATTTTGATAATTTTGAAGTAGCACATTTTAGATTACTAGCTGACACAAATTATCTTCCATATGGACGTAGTTTTATAGAACCTGCTCGTAAAACATGGAAACAATTGGTATTAAGTGAAGATGCGATGTTATTACATCGTATAATGAGAGCACCAGAACGTAGAATATTTTACATCAATGTAGGGAATATTCCACCAGCTGAAGTAGACACATTCATGAATAATATCATGGATAAAGCTAAGAAAATACCATATCAAGATCCAGATACAGGTGACTATAATCTTCGTTTTAATGTAATGAATATGTTAGAAGATTATTATATTCCTGTTCGAAATGGTGATGCAACAACTAAAATTGATACATTAAAAGGATTAGAATATTCAGGCATTGATGATGTTAATTATTTTAAAGATAGAATGATATCGGCATTAAAAGTACCAAAATCATTTTTGGGGTATGAAGCTGATATGTCAGGTAAAGGTTCATTAGCTGCTCAAGATGTTAGATTTGCTCGTACAATAGAACATATACAAAAAATCCTTATAAGTGAGTTAAGAAAATTAGCTTTAATACATTTATATGTACAAGGATTTTCAGGTGAAGATTTAGTAAATTTTGATTTAGAATTAACAATACCATCAATAATTTTCGAACAAGAGAAAATAGCTCTTTGGAAAGAAAAAGTAGCTTTAGCTAAAGATATGGAAGATTCTAAATTAGCACCACGTAGTTTTATTTATGATCATATTTTCCACTTATCAGACGAAGCAAAAGAGGAATTTGAAGAACAATTAATACAAGATGCTAAATTGAATTTTAGATTGAATCAAATCAAAGATGAAGGAAATGATCCAGAAACATCAGGTAAAACATCTGTCTCTTATACACATCTCCGAGCCCACGAGACAGGCAGAAATCTCGTATGCCGTCTTCTGCTTGAA
>ENA-OSIY01001771-OSIY01001771.1-marine-metagenome-genome-assembly--contig:-NODE-1771-length-11427-cov-4.780264_pt1 | contig 11427 bp, 25 predicted proteins | sample MGYA00237884_ERZ534233 | MGnify/ENA primary metagenome ERZ534233 (study PRJEB26412, sample SAMN06343840) | marine metagenome | isolation source: estuarine water | place: USA: Columbia River Estuary... | reverse complement strand
ATGATACGGCGACCACCGAGATCTACACCTCTCTATTCGTCGGCAGCGTCAGATGTGTATAAGAGACAGCAATAGAGAGAGCGAGAAATGAATATCGTAGTCTTAAACTAAAATACGATGGAACAGTAGAAGCACTCAACCTAAAGACTAAGATACTTAGTCAAGTTATGAACGAAAAAATGGATGAAGATGTTAATAACCAATTCTAATTTAGACCAATTCATAGATGCAGAATACCAATATCTTCTGTATTATAATAATATTATTACTAAGTAATAGTATTATAAGAGTATCTCTTTAAGAGATACTCTATTAATAATAGTATTAAGAATTATAATAATAGTATACAGAGCGATGAAGATAACAGAGAAAGATTTACGGAATTGGTTCCCTAGGGATATGAGGTTCCTGCACTTCTGTGCAAAGTATTACGGCTATTCCTTTCACAATGATGAGGTAGTGGAACGTGCTAACCACCTTGCCGTACTCAATGTGATGAGGCTAGTTAACAGGGACCAAGAGTTTGAGGACGAAGCGCATATGACAGGCATCGTTATGTCTTCATTCCGATACGCAATACTTAACTCCTACACCAATTCCCTTACAGCTAACGAGAAGAACTTAGAGGTACGCAACGAGAGTGAGGTTACCTATGGTGATGGTAGCGAAGAGTATAGCAAGTACCAAGAGAGTGCTGTGTCAAGCGATAAGGAAATAGATAATCTACTTGATGTAGTTAGAGATTATGCAGAGACTAAACTACCTTACTTAGAACGCAGAGCGTTATTAGAATGTGTGATTGGTGAGTCCACTATGAAGGAACTTGCAACTGATACAGATACCACAGTGAGACAAGTACACCTTGCAAAGCAGAAAGCAATTAGAAGAGTTAAGAAACTAATAGGAGTCTTAGATGAGAATGAAAAAAAGTATGGAGAGCAAACGGCTAATGGAAAGTACATTAGCCCATCTCGTAGCAAATTACAAATCGCAATACAACTTGAACCCATTAGAAGAGACGAGGCGAGAGAGCGTGATTATAGCAAGGCAATGTCTTTTATTCATACTCCACCAAAAGTATAAGCAAAGTCCAAGTCACTTAGGTAGAATGGTAAACAAGAACCACGCTACTATACTTCACTGCACAAAGGTTGTAAACAATGCACTTGAATGGAGTGACGTGCAGTATGTAGATGAGATAAACAAGTGGTCCACTATCTTTGATGATGTGATGCCTAACAGCCACGAGACAAAGGAAGAGTTAGTAGATACCATACACCACATACTGCAAAACTCAATGCTAAACAAGAAGAGTAAGAAGTCCGTACTTGATATGGTCTTGGAAAAAATTAATAATGTTTACGTCAACGATTAATATTTTGGTGTAATTTAGTAGTAATCAATTCAATTATATATGAGCAATTTAAACAAATCCCTAATCAAAGTCCAATCAGAGTTGAAGGCTCCGAAAGGACAACGTAACAAGTTCGGTAACTACAATTACCGCAGTGCTGAGGATATATTAGAGGCTGTAAAGCCTTTACTCGCAGCCAATGGACTGACTATGCAAATCTCAGATAGCGTAGCTGAGGTAGCAGGTATTCCCTACATTGAGTCTATGGTTGTGGTATCTGATGGAGAGACAGACAGAGTAGTAACTGCACAAGCAGGTATTGACCCTAATCGTAAGGGTATGGATATCGCACAGTGCTTCGGTGCAAGTTCATCCTATGCCCGTAAGTATGCACTCAATGGTATGTTCCTTATTGATGATACCAAAGACCCCGATGCAACTAATGACCACGGCAGAAGTTCTGCTCCTGCACAATCAGCACCTGCCCTACTTCCTTTAACGGATGAGATTAAGGCTAAGATGGTATCTGCTGTAGCTGAAGGTAAGCGTGATGCTGTAGAGAATGCGCTGGGTAAGTATAAGATTACCGCTAAGGTTCGCAAAGAAATCTTAGGTTAATGGATATCTTAGAAAGGTTTAACGATGATGAGGTGTACTATGCGGACAGGGAATACCTGTCCAATAGTTCCCTCAAGCTAATGAAAGAATCGCCTACCAAGTTTAACCTATGGCACAAAGGTAAATGGTCACAGCCTAATACCTCAGCGTTTGATGTAGGTCGTGCGTTGCACGCAAGGTTCTTGGAGGACAAGGTAAACTACATTGGTTGGGAAGGTCAGCGCAGAGGGAACGAATACAAAGAGTTCCGTGCTGAGAATCCTAATACCATTGCACTAACTCAGAATGACTTCCACCTTGTTGAGGGTATGTACGACAAGCTTATGAAGGTTGATGCCGTACAAGATATTATGGGTCTTGAGTTTACTCCCGAAGTTCCAGGAGTAATGGACTACCATACTGCTCAAGGCAATGTCGTGAAGGTCAAGGGTAAGGCTGATGCCTTAGCTTGGAATGGTGTAGACAACTACCTTGTGGATTTGAAAACCACTCGTGACCCAATGCACAAGTTTAAGCGTAACGCTTTCTTCAACTATGCACAACAAGCATACTTGTACAAGACTATCTTCAATGTAGATAAGTTCTACTTCTTAGTTGTACAGAAAGAGTTCCCTTATGAGGTAGGCATATACGAAGCAGGTGATGCTTTCCTTGCAAGAGGTGAGCAAGAGTTAGAAGATTCAATTAACCTTTACGAAAGATTATTTATCAATGGAGAATTCAAACCATACAGTGCAGACATTGATGTCATATAGTAGCCTTGAGAATGTAATCATCTCGGGTACAAGCACCATCAGTGGTGTCGCTATTGTAGACATTATGTCTAACAGTAAAAAGAAAGAAGTAGCATTAGCTAAGGGCATTGCCTGTGCTGTGTTCAATGATTATGGCTATGGTGTTCGTGAGATAGCAAGACTATTGAACATTGACCATAAAGGAGTATCGGTATATATCGGCTCACACGATAACCGAATGGCTGATAAGAAGTACTTAATCAAGTACAAGAAAGTCAAAGCATTTGTTGAAGGCTATGAGCATTCAAATGAAGTAAACGTAAACAGACTCAATGAGATGGCTGGCAAGGTCAGTGCAATGGAGGAAAGATACGAGCATTTAAAAGAACTATTAACAAGTAACTAAACAAAAATCAAGATGGCAAACGACAAAGTATTCGTTGGAAAGACAAGTGTAATCAACACCAAGTTCGGTGAAATTGTAAAGGTAGCATTAGGTCCTCAAGACTTTGAGGTATTACTAAACGCTAAGAACGAGAAGGGTTGGGTTAACCTTGAGATTAAGGACAAGCGTGATGGCGGTAAGTACATCCAACTACAAGGAGAGTACACAGGCAAGCCGAAGGCACAAGCTGTGAATGATGGTGATGATATGCCGTTCTAAGTATATGTAAGCAGATATAAAAGGGGGGTTCGCCCCCCTTTTTATATGTTTAATGATACAAGTAAGGGTATAAACTGACCTTTAATAATACATTGTCAGGCTATAGCTTGACACCTTTAACACCAAAGAGAGATGAAACAAAATTATTTTTGTGGTGGATGCGACAAGCAAATCCCAATCGTGATAGGAATCAATCAGTTGCATATCTGTGAGTGTGGTACACTCAATAACATAGGAGATGCAGAATGACAATTGAGGATGTCATAGGATGTTTTATAGTATTAGCTTGGAACGGCTACCTAATTTATAAATGGAGGAGCAATGATAAGAAAGAGGAAACACATAAGAGAGATACAGAAATACTTGGAGATGTTAATGATAGACCAAGTAAACATAACACTACACGCCAGTAGATTTGGATGGAGTGAAGATATTCAAAACCAACTAACCAACTCAGCACTACTTATCCGTAAGTATCAGAGAAGGTTACGATTAATAAAGATGTAATGACAATAACTTTGAATAAGCAAGAGGTACGATTAGCAAAGTTTATTGCAAATGAAAGAGCAGAATTCAATAAACATAGCGGTGTAAAAGAAGCTAAGGTTGGTAAGCAGGATTCAAGTGTAATTGAATTTGAAGGTATGTGTGGAGAGATAGCTTTCTGCAAGCTATTCAATATATATCCAGACCTAAGAGTTGAAGTTGTTACTCAATTAAATGATGACGGAGATTGTACCTATAAAGGCAAAAGAGTAGATGTTAAAACAACATCTTACAGGAATGGTAAATTATTAACCGCTCCTTGGAAAAAAGATAGCGTAGACCTTTACGCACTTATGATAGGTCAATCACCTACATATGAGTTCAAGGGTTTTGCTCACGCAAGTGAATTAAAGAGTAAAGATAAACTACAGTTCCTTGGATACAACGAAGTGTATTGTATGGAACAACATCAATTAACAAAAGACATATGAGTGACGAAGGACAAATGATTTATGACGTTGGTGTACGCCTTGCTTGGAAGAAGAAGCGTGGTAACGGATACACCAATATGTATCAAGGTACAAAGGACAGACCCTTTCAGTTTGTTACAAGAGCAAAGTCTCTTGACCATATCAATCGCAATCCCGAGATGATAGCAAAGATGATGTCGTTTGTAGGAGCAACAGGTAAAGCAGTTTACGATTTCCATATCATAGAAGAGTTCTATCGTAAGGAAATAAGCAATAGCTTTTCACACAAAGAGGAAGATTACAGCAAGGAATTTGGAGAATAAAAAACAAGAGCAATGAGAAACATTATTTACAAAGCAGAAGATGTAGTAGATTCACTGTCTACACTTCGCAAAGAGGGAGTTAAGAAAGGTGCTTGGACAGGATTTGATTCCTTGTTTGACAAGTACTCAGTTAAGAAAGGTAGCACCACATACATCTATGCTGGGGCGCACCAAGGTAAGTCTCAGTTTGGATTTGAACTGATGATGAACCTATCAGAGTTCAGTGGTTGGAAGTGGGCAGTGTACACACCCGAGACAGGCTCACCTACAGAAGTATTCGCAGAACTACTTTGGGTATATCTGCGTAAGCCGTTCCTAATCAATGACCATCTCACTGCTACAGACGAGGAGACAGAGAAGGCTATTGAGTTTATCAACTCACACTTCTACTTAATTGATAGCGGTCTACAAGACCTCAGCATTGAGGGATTCTACACAGCAGTAGAGCAGATAGAAGAAGATAACTTCATCACTATTGACGGATGTATGGTTGACCCATTCACTGAGATTAGAACAGATGTTTCCGCTGGTGTGCGTGATGATATTGCTATTGGGCAGGTACTCACTAAAGTGCGTAAGCACTCAGCAGAGAAGAACTACCACACCATTGTAACAGTACACACTAAACACCAACAAGCAAAGTACAAGAATGGTGTACCCTATGTTGACAAGCCTACGATGAACGATATTGCAGGGGGTATGCAGTGGTCCCGTAAAGGTATGATGGTTGTTAATGTATGGCGTTGCCCCTACGGATTAGAGGATGGTAATGGTGTACCTTATGAGCCTAACCAAGTGGAGATTACAGTGGTCAAGGCTAAACCAAAGATTGTTGGCCGTCTTGGGACAGTTACTTTATATTACGACAAAATGAAAAACAGATACTATGAAATTGACAGCAGAGGAGAAAAGCAGTATGCCTATCCACAGCCTAATTCTTGATAGAAGAAAAGCATTCTCAGAATTGATTAGGGCATACCTTCGGTTCAATGTACCCTCCGCCAAGAAGGTGGAGGTTATGCCGAATGGTAGCTTGTCAATCAATGATAACATATTCAAGGTTGACATCTCTGATTACACAGGAATTGAAGTTGGATTTGGATACATATTCTTTAACCCATCAAGTGGTAGGTTAGTGATTGAGAAAGACAATGTTAGAAAAATATATAAGGTTGAGGTAGACCTATTAGATTAGTTGGTATATTAGTGTTATGGATACAAAAGATTTAATACTTGAAGAGTCCGAAGCGGTTACTAAACTGCTGATTCTAAAGAACAAAGCCTATGGGGATTCAGCACTTAAACCTGCTGGTATCTTCGCAGGTGGTGACGCAGTTGATAACCTATGTTGTCGCATTGATGATAAGCTTATGCGAATCAAGATGCGTGGTATCACAGACGAGACTGAAGATACAGTCCAAGATTTAATCGGTTACTTGATACTACTGAAGGTTGCCCTAAGACAAAAACGATGAGTAAGAATACATTCGTAAGAGCAAGTATCTCTGGGGACTATGGCCAAGACCTCGTAATGAAATACCTTAAAGACAAAGGTTATGAGGTTGAGGAGGCTCCTAAGAAACTCTTCTACGATTGGGATGTCAAGGGTATTAAGAACGGAAGGACCGTAACCATTGAGGTTAAGTATGATAGCAAGGCTTATATGTGGGCTGCACGAAGAGGTACTCCCGAACATCCTAACTTATACATTGAGTTTAGAAGCACCACAAGGAATGCTGATTCGGGAATCCTAAAGTCTAAGGCTGACTTCTACTTCTACATTCTGAAGACGGGTAAGAAGGACATAGCTTTTGTGTTTGATAGGGTACAATTATTGCAGCACCTGCAAATGGCTAACTACAAGGTTGTAGGCAACAGTGCTACAGGAGATGATAACGCACAAGGGTGGATACCTCCACTACACGAACTTCTTGTATCAAGATATGGATATAAGGCAACCATAGACTTAACCGAGTATGCTTGAGATAGACCTTGACCTACCTAAACCACCAAGCTTAAATCAGTATTATGCTGGTAAGCATTGGGCAATTCGTAAAAAACAAAAAGATGAATACTCTAAATTCTGTAAAGAAGAACTTGAAAAGTATGATGCGTTTACCTGTGAGACTTATGAGATTCACATTCGCTACCATTCTCGCCACGATGTTGATAATGTTATTCTTGTTTCAAAATTTCTCTCGGATACTCTCGTTGCTATGGGTGTGGTTAAAGACGATGGTAACAAGTATTACAAAAGACTTGATATCCGCATTGACAAGGACCTACCGAAAGATTGTTTCAAAGTAAAAATAAAGTGTTATGATTAACCAAAGAAATTATCAAACCTGTAAATTAATTAAGAACAGAATTGACCTTTACCTACACGAGATGGCAGTACTATTTGCTAACTTAGGAAAAGATTCTACAGCAGAAGAGGTTTCCGAAGCCTACAAAAGAGAGGCTGAATACATACAACTAATTGCAGAACTTGACCCCGAGAAGGGCGATAGACTGCGCTCTTCTTACTAATATGTTACTTGAAGAATACTACGAAGATTTAACAGACGATGAAGCAAATATCATTCTTGATATATACAGAGTCATTGACACATTGGTATACCTCAACGAGCCAGTCACACTTGTGCGATTGGGATATGACTTGGGCATAAAGCCAATAGAGTTGTCAGACTACCTACCGATTATCGTAACGATACTAAACAAAGTAGAAGAAGAATATGCCGAGGTACGACAAGGTCTTAATTGAGAAGGAAGCAATACGCTCCCAACAAGAAGGTAGGCTAACTGAAGAACTCGGTAAGTTTATATTGCAACGCAGTATTGAGGTTGCAGGTTCAGCCTTTGTTACTGATGGTAACGAAGAACTCAAGCAAGCATTGATTGATGCTGCTGTGATGCGTACTTGTGAGAAGTTCTTGCACTACTACGAGAAAGGAAAATCTGCTGCAAATCTAATTATTAGTATTATATACTCAACGATGACCAATAAGATAGTGTCTCTAAACCATAGTGATGTTTATGGTCACAACATAAAAGGTTACCTCACCTATATAGAGGATGGTGAAGCCGTTACCAAGCTAAAGCGGTACATTAAAGACGATTATTTAAGTGAGAAATTATGATGGAGATTTATAACGATTGGATACTGGTCAGTTCTGTAGGATTGATGTTCTCTTTCTTGTTTATATTTGAACCTTATGGTTGGGTGATGGAGAGAGTACTACCTTTTAAGCCATTTAACTGCGTTCTGTGCCTCTCATTCTGGTCAAGCCTACTCTTGTATGCTTACCTTGGAGTTAATCCCTTATACGCCATCTATACAGCTTTCATTGCTGAACTATCTTACAGGAAGTTAGTCAATGAATAATGTAAATTTTAAAACCGAGTGGGTGTTTATTTATTGGGACGAAAAAATAGAATATGATGAAAAATCTAAACAGTGACTTTCACTTATACTTTGAGTACAGTGAGTTTGATTCCCCCGACCAAGCGGGAAGCTATAAGCATATGAACGTTGATTTCTTAAACAAATTAGCACAAGCAAGAAAGATTGCGGCAGTTGGTTTTAAGATAACAAGCGGGTACAGAAGTCCTGCTCATAATGAAAAAGTTGGTGGAGTAAAAGGAAGTAGTCATACAAATGGACACGCAGTTGATATCTACGCACCTACCTCAACACAAAAATATCTAATTATTAACTCTCTTCTTCAAGCTGGATTTAATCGCATCGGTGTAGCAAAAAACTTTATACACGTTGATGATGACCCAAGCAAGAATGAAGATGTAATCTGGACCTACTAATGAAAAATGATTTTGATGTAAGCGACTCATTCGCTGACTTCGTAGACGAAATGACTAATGACGAGAAAAACGATAACGCTCAATGCTCCATTGATAATCCAGAGTGTGAAAACTGCGGTAGCTAACTATGGGAAATCCAATAACGAAACTATTTACAGGGGGTGCCAAGGAAGCTGTGGAAGCAGTTGCCAATGTGGTAGATAGATTCGTATCTACACCCGAAGAAAAAGAAGCTGTGCGTCAGAGCATAGAAGAGGAAATAACCAAGCGTTGGCAGGCCGATAGCCTTACCGATTCTTGGCTTTCTAAAAATGTACGACCACTAACCCTTGCATCTGTAATGATATTCTTAATACTTATGACCTTCTTTGAGGGAATCGGTATTAGTAGTGTTAACGAAAGATGGATTGGATTGTGGGAGATGGTAAGCGTAACGGTAATAGGGGGATACTTCGCAGTGCGAAGCATAGACAAAAGAACCAAAGTAAAGTAATGTGGTGCGAATATGCACCAATAGAATGTACTTGTAAAGGTACTTGTAATAAGAAGGGGTAGGCGTTAGTCTATCCCTTTTTTTGTTGCTTATTCATAAAGTACCACTTCTGTGCAGTGTAACCTATGGATGCTAAAAGCAGTAATATCTTGAGGACGTTCTCCAAGTTGGAGAATGATAACGCCATAGTAGAGGCATTGATTAAAAGAACTTTCAAATCTGTAGTATCCATTATGGTGTGTAGATTACTCCTCCGTCTTCGCAGGTCTTGTTCGTAATACCATCTTGAGGGTAGAAGACATCACCTTGGTAGTTATCCTGCTCATCAAAGAGGTCGTTGTTACAACCATCGGCAGTAGCGATTGCCTTAATTGCCGTATTGTCAAGGATATAGTTAGTGATACGCTTGTTGATGTAAGACAGTTTACTATCAACAGTAGTAGATATAGTGTCAAGGATGTATTGGTCTTGCTTCTGCTCCTCCGCTTTGGTGGTTGCAGTGGCCGTTCTTAATATACTGATTGCAGCCTTCGCAGAGTACATAGCTAATGTGTACTTCACAAGCTTAAACAACCCTTGTTCAGCAACGTCTAATGTTTCAGCCAATACTTTAGCTTCAAGGTCTTCATAGAGACAAGTACCTAACAAGTCTTGTATTGAGGTGAATTGCTCTAATTGGATTAATGCCAATAAAGCACCTCTGTCCATTCTCTTCGGTAAAGGGAAGTTTTGGTACAGGTAGTTATCGTCTATGAAAATTACGTCAACCATTATTATACGTCTTCAGTGTTAGCACCCTTGATGCTTTCCAAGTTAATTTGCTGCTCTACAATACCTAAATCCATACCATCGTATCCTATAGTAGCGAAGATTCTATTCACAGAATCTAAAAGAATTTCTCGGTTAGGTAGCGTTTCAGTCGCTCTAAAGATTTGGTAAGCCGTAACCAATTCGTTTCCAGTACCTCCCAGTTTTCCACTAACCATAACACCAAATAGAGTAGGAGAAGTAACGTTGTGGGCAGTGAGTATTTTAGCATCGTTAAGCTTTGATAGTACGTCTATGGTCTTGTCTAAATTAGCAACATCAAGAGGCTTGAATGTAGGAGCGTCTTCTTCTTTCTTTACCCAAGAGACGATAAAGTTATCGGCAGATGGACCAGTGAAAGATTCCTTAAACTTATTGTACTCATCACGCTTCTGTTCGCTGCTCATATTTCTACCAATGAAGGTAGCTAATACCTTGGGCGTAAAGCCGTTCTCGGCAGAGTTCTTAATGTGCTTACCAAAGCTGAAGTCAGACTCAATGTAATGGAATGCAGAGATATAGTTAGGCACACCATAGTATGGGTTACCACTATAAGGATTGGCTACATAAAGCAATGCTTCAGTACCACTCTTATCAAACTTGTTAAATGCCTTAATCTTACGAGGCTCATTGTGCTGTACAGAATTAGCCCCATAGCCGAAGCTTCTCCTTACGATGTAGTGTGTTACCTCACCTTTAGCATTTGGCTCCGCTACACGCACTCCTTTAGGGTCTACGGACTTAAATTCAAGTATCTTTGTACGCTCCTTGTTCCATCTAACATATAATGCTAATGCACCTTTATGCTCGTATTGGAATGCAGCGTGGGTCAATACTTCGTATAGACCTTTATTGTTACCACCACAATGGTTGATGAAAGCCTTTAGTTCTGCTTTAGATTTATTAGTAGTTAGAAACTCATCAGTATAGCTGATGTCGTTCCCTACAACCATCTTTGCTTTCTTTGTTAGGATACCCGAATGCACAGGAGACTGACGTAACATCTTCTCCAAGATAACTGGGAAGTCATCATTCACACCAAACTTAATGTAGTCACCTACTAAAGTATGTCCTAATTTGTAACGTGCATTAAGGTCCTCAATAGAGTTTTCTAACTCGTTGGTTGCGATAGAATGCTCTGTAGCCTGCACATAAGTGTCGGATGCAAAGAATTCTGATATATTAGATAGTAGTCCCATTGTATTAATTTACAATTTATAGGTCGGTAAACCTTACAGTAGAGCCATAAATACCTGTACCTGTTTGTGTAGTGGTATAATCTTGCACTTCCGTAAGGTAGGTATAAGTAGAACCTTGGTTAGTTATAGACAAATGGTACTCACCACCTTCTATATCATTGCTTAAAAGGTCTATATTAATCTGAATGAAATCCTTACAGGAGTCAAGGTTGTTAAGGTCAGTAAGATTGGTAATCGTTAGACTACCAGTTCCTACCACCTTATCCAATGTAACGTCAAAGCTATTAACCGTAAAAGATGACAGCTTGACGAAAGATAGAGTATTTACTACTCCTGTCTTAAGTCTTTTCATTAAAATTATTTTAGAGTTATACTAACTCGTCTTCACTTGGCTCTGGAAAGTATTCTGGGTGAAGACTCTTACAGGTCTCTGTCCATTCCGCAATAGCAGAAGATGAAC
>ENA-OSIY01001769-OSIY01001769.1-marine-metagenome-genome-assembly--contig:-NODE-1769-length-11435-cov-11.281652_pt1 | contig 11435 bp, 3 predicted proteins | sample MGYA00237884_ERZ534233 | MGnify/ENA primary metagenome ERZ534233 (study PRJEB26412, sample SAMN06343840) | marine metagenome | isolation source: estuarine water | place: USA: Columbia River Estuary... | reverse complement strand
TTTCAAGCAGAAGACGGCATACGAGATTTCTGCCTGTCTCGTGGGCTCGGAGATGTGTATAAGAGACAGGGTAATAATCCAACTATATATGCTATCAGCGGAACCACTATAGCATTTGATTTGGGCACAGGTGCGCTGAGTAGTCATCCATTCTTGATTAGATCCGCAGGTGCAAACTATGACACGGGATTAACTCACGTGACCAGTTCAGGAGTTGTCACAACTGGAGCAAGTGCTCAAGGCAAGACCAGTGGCACATTGTATTGGAAAATTCCAGCTGGTACCTTTGGTACTTATGGTTATCTTTGTAGCGCACACGGCGGCATGATCGGTACCATCACTATTAAAGATATATCTGCTATCTAACAACATACCGTACTAGTTAAACGCTAAATACAATTACCAGTCTAGGAACAATACAGGTTCTAGCAGAGGAGTATTATATGTTAACAAAAATCCTTGGTACCGCAACAAATTTAACATTGTCCGCTACCGCCCAAACAATCACAGTTACAAATACTGTACAATCAGGAAGTGGCATTAAAGTTCGTATTGCTACAAGTACACAACCGGCTTATGTATCTTTTGGAACAACTGCTACCACATTAAATAGTATTTTAATTCCCAGCAATTATTGCGAACATTTTAAATTAAATAGTACCAGCACAGTTAGTGTTCTACAAGCAGGAACTGCTGGATTAATTAGTATTATACCAGTGGCCTAATATGCGAGCAAGAGAATTTACAATTAATATTCCTATAAACATTAGGATCAACGGCGACGGCGAGCCAGAAATTGATATGGGACAAGATTCTCCTATAGATCCAAGTGTGCCTAAACAAGATCCTGTTATGGTTCCGCCACTACAGCAGCAATTAGAGCTGCAAAAGGCTGACGTTGGTAAAATCAGTCCTATTATTAAAGATCTTACACAGGACGAAGTAGATCCAGAAACCAAACAACTGCCTTAATGGCGTCTAAGGGAGCAATACCCAGATGACTATTAGAAAAATAGATGCAGGCAGGGTAATAACCCACACTATTAACACCTTCGTCGGTCAAGAAGGTACGATTTTCTATGACGAACAAACTGGTGAATTTAGATTATCTGATGGTATAACCGAAGGTGGAATACCCTTAGGATCTGGTGGGGGTGGCTATGTTTTAACCACAGCAACTACCAATACACTTGGTGGAGTTAGAATCGGTGCTGGAATTAGCGTAAGTGCTAATGGAACTATATCTGTTAACACTGGTACAGCATTTAATTTAAACACAGCAACCACTAGTACGTTGGGTGGTGTTAAAATTGGTGTAGGGATTAATGTTAGTGAAGATGGAACTATATCTGTTAACACTGGTACAGCATTTAATTTAAACACAGCAACCACTGATACACTCGGTGGTGTTAAAATTGGTGTAGGGATTAATGTTAGTGAAGATGGAACTATATCTGTTAATTCTAGTACATATTTTACTCTAACAGCAGGTACTGATACAGCAGTAAGCACCAGCACTGGAAATGTTACAGTATGGAATATTAGTACATTACAAAGTGTTACCAATCGCGGATCTACAACCAGTAACTCTATTAATATTGCTTCAATAGCAGCAAGTGCCAGTACTACTACAGGTGCATTAATAGTTGCCGGCGGAGTTGGAGTTGCCGGCAACATATTCATTGATGGCGATATTAGAGATATTAATGGTTCTTTAATACATATAGTAACTACAAGTACTGCACCTAATCGAGTAAACGGACAAGTATGGTTTAACTTGGAAGATGGCCGTGCTTACATCAAATATGATAATAACTGGGTTGATTTAAGTCCAAGTATAATACCACCGACTAGTACGTATCTTGACGGATTAGTTATTGAAGATACTACAATTCGCACAGTTGATACTACAGCAACCACTGTTTATATTGATAGTAATTTAGATGTATCTGGCAATTTAAATGCACAATCTATATATGATAATGGTAACAGAGTAGTAACACAAGTACTTCCAAGTGGATCAACTTATATTGGTGTTGCAAATGTAATAACCACCGGAACTCAAACTAGTTTTACTATTGTCAATTTAGGTGTTCAAACAATAACTGCCGGAACTGATACAGCAGTCAGTAGTAGTACCGGTACTGTAACTATTTGGAATACCAGTACTTTACAAACAATTACCAATAGAGGTAATACAACCACTAACTCCATATATGCAAGTTCTTTATATGATAATAGTAATAGAGTAGTAACCAGTGTAATTGCTACTGGTAGTGATTATATAGGTATTGTTAATTTACAATCAACTGGAACACAAACTAGTTTTGGCATAGTTAATTTAGGTGTTCAAACAATAACTGCCGGAACTGATACAGCAGTCAGTAGTAGTACCGGCACAATTACTATTTGGAATACCAGTACTTTACAAACAATTACCAATAGAGGTAATACAACCACTAATCGAATTGTAATTCTAAACACCTTATCAACTGCGGGGGTTGTAACAGAAAATGCTCTATATGTTGCAGGTGGTGTTGGTATTGATGGTAATCTAACGGTTTCTGGACCAACATTATTTAAAGATAATGTTACGTTTACAGGAACTGCAACATATGTTCTTACTACTAATACAGTCTATACTGATAACATAATTGAATTACATAGTCCGGGATCTTCATCGAATTTGATTTCCAACGACGGTGCCGATATTGGATTTACATTTAGGTATTTTACTAATTCTGATCAGCGTGCCGGATTAATTTTTTCCCATGATACAAGAACTTTAGAATTTTATTCTCAAGGAATAGGGGCGATTGAAAATAATACTGTTATTGATAACGGAATTTATGGTGCCTTTAAAACTGGTACTATCTTAATAGATAATAGCACTATTTCAACTAATACAACTACTGGTGCGTTAATAGTTGCTGGTGGGGCAGGCATTGGCGGGAATTTAAATGTTGGTGGATCTTTAAATGTTAATGCTATATATGACACTGGCAACAGAGTAGTAACCAGTGTAATAGCCACCGGCAGTAATTACATAGGTGTTACTAATTTAATATCAACCGGAACTCAAACTAGTTTTACTATTGTTAATTTAGGTGTTCAAACATTAACAGCAGGAACTGATACAGCAGTTAGTAGTAGTACCGGTACTGTAACTATATGGACAACTAGTACATTACAAAGCATTACCAACCGCGGTGCTACAACTACTAATGTTATATCAATTACTAATACTACAAGTTCAATATCAAGTACCACTGGAGCATTGATAGTCAGTGGAGGAGTTGGGATTAGTAAAGATGTATGGGTAGGTGGTGTTTTATATGCTAAAGATTTAGGCTCACCTACTAATAGAATTGGAAAAATATATCTAGAAGGCCAAACTATTGATCTTGGTGGAACTTTAATTTCCACCGGACCCGATGGTGGGATGTTAATACAAAAACCCAATGGTGATTTAGAAAAATTAGCAACAAGGTCTTTAACATTAGGTTCTACAGGAACCGGCAGTATTGCATTATCAGTTGTAGATGGTACGTTAATAATAAAATCAAGTACAGTTAATGTTGAAGGACTAGTAACTACTGGAACCGTTACAGCAACTAACATTATTGTAAATGGATTGATTAATTCAACTTCAACAACCACAGGTGCGTTAATAGTATCCGGCGGTGTTGGTATTGGTGGAAACGTTTATGCTGGCTCTATATACGATTCTGGTAATAGAGTAGTAACTAGTGTAATTGCTACTGGTAGTGATTATATAGGTATTGTTAATTTAATATCAACCGGAACACAAACAAGTTTTACTGTGGTTAATCTTGGTGTACAAACTTTAACAGCAGGAACCGATACAGCAGTTAGCAGCAGTACTGGTACTGTAACTGTATGGACAACTAGTACATTACAAAGTGTAACCAATAGAGGTGCTACAACTACCAATATTATATCAATTACTAATACCACAAATGCAACATCAACTGCCACTGGAGCGTTGGTAGTTAGCGGTGGTGTTGGCATTGGCGGTAATTTGTATGTTAGTGGTGAAATAGTTGCACAAAAATTAACTATTGAATATACAACTATTACTACTACTGTAGTAGTAACTGATGATATAATTAAAACAGTCAATACAACATCTTCTATTGGAACAACTACAGGTGCGTTAGTAGTTGGAGGCGGTGTTGGCATTGGTGGTAATTTATATATTGGTGGTTTAATCAATATTGGTCAAACTAGTACAATACTTGGTTCTGAAATTATTACTACAGCTACCATAGGTAACTATGCATCAAACTCTAATGCTAGTAGTACTGGAACAACAAGTTCGTTTTTAATATCTAATTTAACAGCCAGTACATCAACAAATACTGGAGCATTAATAGTTACAGGTGGTATGGGTATTGGTGGTGCTTTATATGTAAACACAACCAGTTTTATTGCCGGTGCTGAAATAATTACCAGTGCAACCATAAACATCTTTGCATCCAAAACTACCATTGTTGCAGGCACAGATACTGCAATTAGTACTAGTACAGGTGAAGTTACTATTTGGACAACTAGTACATTACAAAGTGTAACTAATAGAGGTAATTCAACTACTAACGTTATTTTAATTAATAACTTTACTAACTCAACTGGTACCAATACCGGAGCATTGATAGTTGGTGGCGGTGTTGGCATTGGTGGTGCTTTATATGTAAACACAACCAGTTTTATTGCTGGTGCTAAAATAATTACCACAGGAACTATAGAGCAATATGCAGTAACACCAACAGGTATTCAAACTTTAACCAATAAAACTATAATTGTTCCTAGTGGCGGTGCATTATATTTTGCCGACGATGTTCTATTATCTCAAGAACACGGTGCTACTATTCCTTACCAACAAACATCTGCTGCTCCAAGGATGTATACCAATGCAGATTTTAATACTGGAATATTATGGAAAGATGCAGGAGAATTTAATCCCGACGACGGATGGAATGTACAAGGTAATGTAACAAACTCTTCATCATTGCCAGTTGGGTATACCGGTGCGGTATATGATGCATATGTCACAAATAATGATAATCATGTATGGTATTGGGCAGCGTTGAGTATCACAGATTTAAAACCGGGTGATCATTATTATGACGATATAAATTTTACTATAAACATATGCTTTGTTTATTTAAATCCAGATAGTGGCAATCTCACATATGCCATGTTAGACTTGACTCCGCGGTAAAAAAAACCAAGGTAAATATTAAACTGTGGCAATATATTTTAATCCCTACCCAAATTTAGCAAGTGGTCCAACCCCGTCGACTACAAGTACCTACCGATATTTTGGCGGCCAAGACATTTATGTTACCAATGCAGGTGCTGTACAAGTTGCTACATTAGGTGGTGGTGGTGCTGGAAAGTATTCAAATGCCAATTATGATGATACAAAACCCTATCTATCACAACCTGCTGGACAAAGTGGATTCTGGGGAACAGTTGTACCAAAATCTGAAACTACACATCCGTGGACTGTTGTTCCGGGTATCCCTACAGTCACCGCCAACACTGAAATTACAGAACAACAAGTTACAGCAGGACAAGCAATAACATTTACACCTGTAAGTGCATTAGGTGGTACAGCAGTATATAAAAACTTTGATACCATTACAGGTACCATTACAGGCGCAGCTAATACCTCTACTAGTCCACTCACAATTTCTGTAAGCCCTGCTCTTCCTGTTGGGATGAATTGGTATCCATCTAAAACTAATATAGTTGCAGGTACTGTTAAGCCCACACAAACTACTACTATACCATTTGCGGTTACCTATACTATTGCTTCAAATATAGGATTAATACCTGTAGTTGGACAGTTTTATTCTGTACGTGGACAGTCAAAAGTAACCTACAATGGTTTATGGAAATGTACAGGTTATGATAGTGTTGCCAATAAAATTACATTAGAATATAATGCAGATCCAAATTATAGTGGTGGTGCCGCCACTGCCCTTGGTGGATATACTGGACAAACAGCATGGCAAACAAGTTCCTTTGTAACTATTACTGATGCAGATGTTTATGCTTCAGCAAGGACTGATGGGTCAACACAGTATAAAGATTGGCAAAACTATGTTGCTATAACAATTATAGGAACTCCACAAAATGCAGACGTTGGAACAAAAACTTATACGTTTACATTTACCGATGGTAGTAGTCCTGCAAAAAGTGGTTCTGCATCATTTAAAATAACAACCGTAGCAGGTGCTGCTGATTTATCTTATACATTAGATATTAGTTCACGTACTTTAACACAAGGTACAGCAGATAGTTTTAAACCAATAAGTGCAGCAGGTGGAACTACTCCGTATACGTATAGTATTGTTTCACCTCCATCGTTGCCTGCAGGATTGTCTATTAATCCAACAACTGGTGTTATTTCTGGAACACCAACTGTTTACAGTGGTGCTACACAATATACTGTAAGAGTTGCTGACAGTGCTGGTGCTTCAAAGACTGATGTAATTACATTAACCGTAATTGCTCCAGCAGTAATTGCTACTGCGGTTGTTCCAAGTACTTACCAATTTACTCGAACAATAGCTTTTACAACATTCAAACCTGTTAATGGCAGTGGTGGTTATGGAACATTACGTTATTCAGCAGTTTCGTTACCTACGGGACTTAGCATTAATACCACAACTGGATATATTTCTGGAACTGGTACAGTAGTAACAGCAGCTACACCTTATGTAATTACAGTAACAGATTCTAATACACCAGTTGCATCAAGTAACAACGCATCTATTACAATTACTGTTGTAGATTTGCCTACGTTGAATTCAACATTGTTATTACCTACATCAACTTTAACAAAGAATTCACAATCGTATTCTTTTACTCCTGTTACTGGTAGTGGAGGATATCTTCCAGCAGGAACGTCATTAAGTTATGCTGTTACAAGTACTGTAAGTTTATCATCAATTGGATTAACTTTTAATACCACCAATGGATTAATTACAGGAAATCCAACAGCATTATTAAATGCTACTAATTTTACAGTAACAGTTTCAGACAAAGCAGTACCACCACAAACTTCCAGTTCTACATTTAGTTTAGAAGTACTAGCGTTGGCATTAAGTAGCAAACTTGATGTTTCAAGTAAAGTAACAATAAAGAATGTTGCGATTGCAAGTTTTAGACCAGTGAGTGGTACTGGTGGAGACGGCAGTTATACTTTTTCTATCACACCAAATATAACAACAAATACTGGATTAATATTTAATACCAGTACTGGATATGTTTCTGGAACACCAACAATTGTTATCGGTGATACATCATATACAGTAAAAATAACAGATCAGGCCTTGCAAGAAACTAGTAAAGTATTTACATTAAGAGTTGAGTCTCCGCCGGTGCTTGTTATAAATGCCATACCTGACAAAATATTAACACAATATGATCTCGTTACAGCATTTACTCCAGTTACTGCTTCTGGTGGATACAATCTACTAACATACAGTATAAGTCCTCCATTACCCGCTGGTCTTATATATTCTTCAGTTAATGGAGAAATTACAGGAACTCCTACACAATATCTTGTAACTGCTACCACATTTACAGTTTTAGTAAGTGATCAAGCACTACAATCAAATACTGGAACTTTCTTATTAACCATTAATACAAAACCATTGGTGATTAAGACTGATACACCGTCTAAAACTTTTATTCGTGATGTAAATGCCACCTCATATAAACCTATTAGTGCTACAGGTGGATCTGAAATATATAGATATTCATTAAATTTAAGTTTGCCCACTGGGTTGTCTTTTAGTACATCAACTGGTTTTATTTCAGGTAAACCTACCACTACAAGTACAACAACTACATATTCAGTTACTATTACTGACACATTAAATGTTAGTGGTACAAGTACATTTAATTTAAATGTTGTTAACCCACCACCAATTTATACAACATCTCTTGTTTCAAGTAGTACATTTTATAAATCAGTTACAAATGTAAATGTAGCACCAGTTAGTGCTTCTGGTGGATATGGTTCTATAACTTTTTCTATCAATCCAGATGTTGTTGCAGATACTGGTTTATCTTTTAGTACAAATGGTGTTCTGTCTGGATATGCTACAAAGTATGTTAATAAAGTATATACTGTTTCTGCAACAGATAGTATAGGACAATCAAGCAGTACTAATTATGCACTAACAATCACCTATGTGCCACTATCAATTACACAAGTTGTAGTTGCTTCTGTATTGACCAGAAGTAAGTCCATTACACCATTTATACCTGCTACAAGTGCAGGTGGTAGTGGAGGTACAAGTTTTACCATATCACCCGATATATATGTTAATATAGGATTGTCATTTGATGGAACTATAGGTAGGATTTACGGAACACCATCAACTACCTGTACAACTACAGTTTATACAATAACTGCTAAGGATAGCGATTCTAATACTGTTAGTACAACAACTAACATAACTGTAAATAATCCTCCTCCGTTATTAAGTACCGCAACTAGTGCATCATTTACATTAACTGCTAATCAGAATATTACAACATTTACTCCAGTAACTGCATTTGGTGGATTTGGAAATATATATTATATAATTGGTCCAACATTACCAACAGGTTTAACATTTGATAGTAACACAGGTTACATTAGTGGCAACTCAGTTAACACTAGTACTACCGCTACTTATGTGGTAACTGCTACAGATGCTTTATTTCAAATCAGCAGTAGTAGTTTCTTGCTCAATGTTCAGCCACAACCTGTATCTATCACTGCTCCTTATCCTAATTTAACATTTACAAAATATACAAGTATAGAGCCTGTTAAACCTGTAATTGCTTCAGGTGGATTTGGACAGATTACTTATACCTTGAATGATTCTTTACCTGGCGGTTTATCATACAATACAACAATTGGAGAAATTTCTGGAACACCATCAGAAGTTAAAGTACAAACTACATATTCAGTTATAGCTACTGATGCAATTGGACAAACTAATTCTGGTACATTTACATTAACAGTTAATGATGTTTTAGCCGATCCACTAATTGCTGTAGCATCAGACAGTTTATTTACTTTAAGTTTAAATGATCCCGTTACACTACATCCTGTAACAGGAACCGGCGGTGTTGGAACTTATACATATGCTATAAGCCCACTAACATTGCCAGCTGGATTATCTTTTAATACAATAACAGGTGATATATCAGGAATACCTACATCTACATCAACCTCTGCTCTTTATTTTATTACAATAACAGATTATAAACCACAGAGTCAGAGTGCAAGTTTTTCCATTGAAGTTATACAAGTACTTACCGGAGGCGGCAAAGGATATACCGGTAGTCAAGGTGTTCAGGGTACACAAGGTACTCAAGGTGTTCAAGGCAGGTTAGGATCACAAGGTATTCAAGGTGTATTAGGTACTCAAGGTACTACTGGTAATCAAGGACTACAAGGTACTCAAGCAAGTCAGGGTATTCAAGGTGTATTAGGTACTCAAGGTACTACAGGTGCAGGTACACAAGGTACTCAAGGTATACAAGCAAGTCAGGGTATTCAAGGTGATTACGGCAATCAAGGTACTACTGGTGCAGGTACACAAGGTACTCAAGGCCTATTAGGTACTCAAGGTGTATTAGGTACTCAAGGTACTACTGGTGCAGGTACACAAGGTACTCAAGGCCTATTAGGTACTCAAGGCAATTTAGGTACTCAAGGCAATTTAGGTGAACAAGGTACTCAAGGCAATTTAGGTATACAAGGTACTCAGGGCATTTTAGGTACTCAAGGCATTTTAGGTATTCAAGGTATACAAGGAGAATTAGGATCTCAGGGTATACAAGGATACTTTGGTACACAAGGCATGCAAGGTCTACAGGGCATACAAGGCACTCAAGGGCTTCAGGGTATGGAAGGCATGCAAGGCATACAAGGTACACAAGGAATCCAAGGAGAATTAGGATCACAAGGTATACAAGGATACTTTGGTACTCAAGGCACCCAAGGTGTATTAGGTGTTCAAGGCGTACAAGGTGTATTAGGTGTTCAAGGCGTACAAGGTGTATTAGGTGTTCAAGGTACACAAGGAACTCAGGGTGTTCAAGGAACTCAAGGGTTACAAGGCGTACAAGGTATTCAGGGCACCCAGGGGGGACAGGGTACACAAGGTTTACAAGGAGTTATTGGTTACACTGGTAGCCAAGGAGATGACGGTGTATTTGTAGGTCCTATCGCTCCTATTAATACTGAAATACTATGGCTTGATACGCTTGAAAATGCATTGATTCCTATGATTCCATTGGCAGGAACAACTGATCAAATTTTAGCCAAAGCAAGCAATAATGACTATGATTTAATATGGAAAGATTCACCAACACTACAAGTTATAACTGATAAAGGTAGTTCAACTAATAAGTCAATAACTATTATTAATACTACTAGTTCAACCTCCACTACCACAGGAGCATTAATAATTGCAGGTGGTGTTGGTATCGGTGGTAGTTTATATGTGGGTAATACATCTACCTTTGTTGGTGATATATATCCAAGTGTATCAAATACATATGATCTTGGTAGTCCCGAACGTAGATTTAGATCATTATATGTTAGTGGTAATACTATTGATATTGGTGGAACAAGACTTTCCGGTGGAGAAGGCGGAGAATTTCGTGTTAATAAAGCAGCTATAACAGATTTAATTATTTCAACAGGCACAAACTCAGGTGCATTAATTGTCACAGGTGGGGTTGGTATTGGTGAAAGTGTTTATATTGGTAATAGATTAACAGTATTAAGCGGTTTATCAAGTACTGGTTCTATATATAATAATGCACTTTATGTGGCAGGTGGAGTTGGTATTGGTTCTTCATTATTGGTTACTGGTCCAGCAGTATTTCAAAATAATGTAACATTTACAGGAACAGCTACATATATATTCACTACCAATACTGTTTATACTGATAACATTATAGAGTTACACTATCCAAACATGTCTGGTAATACATGGTCAGTTGATGACGGAAAAGACATTGGATTCCGTTTCCACTATTACAAAGGATCGGATAAGAATGCTGCTTTAGTATTATCAAATGATACAAAATATTTAGAATGGTATAGTTCAGGCATTGAAGATAATACAAGTACATTTTCTTCCGGCACATATGGTACATTCAAAACTGGTAATATAATATTATCAAATACTACTGCTTCAATTTCTACCACCACAGGAGCCTTGGTAATTAAAGGTGGTGTTGGTATTGGTGGTAGTTTATATGTAGGTAATACATCTACTTTTGTTGGTGATATATTACCAAGTATATCGGATGCATATGATCTTGGTAGTCCCGAACGTAGATTTAGATCATTATATGTTAGTGGTAATACTATTGATATTGGTGGAACA
>ENA-OSIY01001767-OSIY01001767.1-marine-metagenome-genome-assembly--contig:-NODE-1767-length-11440-cov-6.758955_pt1 | contig 11440 bp, 9 predicted proteins | sample MGYA00237884_ERZ534233 | MGnify/ENA primary metagenome ERZ534233 (study PRJEB26412, sample SAMN06343840) | marine metagenome | isolation source: estuarine water | place: USA: Columbia River Estuary... | reverse complement strand
TAATGATACGGCGACCACCGAGATCTACACCTCTCTATTCGTCGGCAGCGTCAGATGTGTATAAGAGACAGGGCTTAAAGATGTTTCAAGAAGTCGCCTTCAACACCGCTTTTGCCTATTTGATGAAAGACAAATATGCGGCATAAAAGTTACTAAGAGTGATGAAGTCGAAGCAAAAATCATGATGATCAAAGAGAATAATTAGGGGCGCAAAAAAAGAAAAATTCAGTGTTTTTCTTTTTTTTTACGCCCGAAATACTCGTTATTTTCTGTAGTTCAATATTTTTATTTTTCAGTAATCTGCCAAACTGACACTGTACCGCTAGCTTCATTACCAATAATGACCAAAGCATTACCTGTTGGGCTATTGGTTGCATCAACAAACACCATGCCTTCAGGGGCGCTGTCACCGATTAAGTCACCGCCTTCTGTAAGATCTCGATTAATCACATAGTCGACAAACTTAGCGTCGTAAGGGTTGGTTACATCATAAACAAAAATGCCACCCAAACGCTCCATGCCAATAAAGGCATAGGTTTTGTCCCCAACTTGGCCAACGGTTAATGCTTCGGGCTCAGGACCTTTGTTGGCAGAGCGCGAGTCACCCTCATTTTCATCGTTGTTATTATTGAAGGCGTTACCGTGGATAGAAGCAGTAATGCGTTCAAAGTCATCGCCTGAATCAAATACCACTAGGCCATTAGTGTCCCAGATAGTGAATGAACGTGCACCGTAGGCATAAAGTGCTTCATATTCACCATTATTGTCACTGTCACCTAATACATTGGTCACTGTTAAGCGTCCTAGTGGAAAAGCAGTGAAGTCAAAGTCTCTTGGATCGTCACCGGCTATAGTCTCTAAGTTTGAGCCTGGCGAATAATCCAATCGACGCCCTTGCGTTTCTTCGGTATAAGATAAACAACCATCATCCTCATCAAAGTCTTGGCCACCTGCAGCATTACATAAGTCTTCATCTTGTACGCCGTCAGTATTTAATGTATCGAAGAAGTACTCCCTAGCGTCACCTTCATTTGCGGTCACTAAAAAGTTGGCGTCTTTCCATTGAAAGGATGCAATGGTATCAGGCATATACATACCGTACAGATTGTCATATTGACCAAAACTCACAGTACCATCTTCCATGCCATCTATCTGAAACTCACTCCAATCTTTAAAGCCAAGGCCAATCACTTTTACACTGTTGTCACTTAAATCAACAATGGCTAAACCGTTGTTTTCCTGAAGTGTTATGTAAGCAACTTCATTAGTAGTGGTGATGTATTCTGGCTCTAAATCTTGAGCCACTGTTGTGCTAATCAATGATCCATTAATAGTGCGCCCAGAAGGATTAGGGAAGTGCATGCCCTGTTTTTCCAGATCAGCTTGTTTACCGTTATAGTCAGAGAAGCTGATATTTATTGATGTGTCACTGGGCGTTCCATCTACAATCGAGATGATCGATATCGAACCCTCTGGATCAATAGTGTAGTCACCACTAGGTTCGCCTTCATTGGCAGTCAATACTTTGCTGGCATCCGGTGTGAAGGTGACCATATCGGGTAAGTTGCCTACTTCTACCGCTTTTACAAAAGTTGGGGATGACGTATCAAGCCCGTTATAAAACAATACCATACCATTTGTTGCTTTATCGGCTGCGGGCATGGCTACAGCCATCCAGTTTCCAGACACTGCAAGACTTGTGGGGCCAGCTAATTGCACTGAGTTTTGCTCTGTGGGTAAGACTAATGTGATAGAAGTTAGGTTTTCACTGGAAAGGGGATTTGCCAATACATCACTTGTTAAGGTCGAGGCATCAATTATTTCGATGGTTGGTTCATCCGCGGCACTATTTATTGCATAAATGGTACTAGATGCACTGTGAAACTGAACAATCTCAGCGGCACCTTCTGGATCATCTGAGTTGAGTTGAATACGACCAACAAGACCCAGAGTAATTGATGCATTGGCATCTATCCCATTAGCACCCTCTGTGCCGCTTGCGCCATCCGTACCTGCTACTCCTTGGATTCCGATTGCGCCTACTTCTCCGTTATCACCTTCTAAAAAACAACCTGTTAATGATAAACTAATGGCTAAAGCCAAAGTGGTCTTAGTACATAACTGTGCAACTTTTTTCATCTCTACTTCCTTAAATGTATGTGATATTTCATATCAGGATATGAAACAACGGTGACACTTATATGAAGCGCAGGTGACAGCTTTATGACAGATTACTTGGGCTGATGATTGTGAGGTAAGTTAATGCATCAACTCGAACGGCGTTTGAAAATAAGGAGGGGTTGTTACTATTTCTCTGTAACAAAAAGTATTCGATTGGATCCCCTATTACTTGTTGGGAAAATCAGATGCAGACCAATACAAGGAAAGTCATTCTATAATCTTAAATGAATAAGTTTCATTATGGTTCCTTAGGCATTGTCTTTGTTAGTTTTTCTGTTGCGTATTCCGTAAGTCACTAAATAGACTAACATCATAATTATGATGACAAAGCCACTCCACTTTGTAGCTGTGACAAAACCAGCAGTATCTGCTGCTAAGACATGTTTAGCAGGATAAGTACTGAGTAGGTAAACAAAAAAAGAGTTTTCTATTAAGTCAAAAAGTACCACGATATAAGGTATAAAGATGATTTTTTTAGGGAATGGGATAGATAACTTTTTTATGACCAAGGCTAGGAGCATGGTTAATAATGTGCCATAAAAAATGGGGTAGACTAAATCCACAGTTAACAAACCAATGATGTATCTGGCACGAATGGCTTCACCATAATTCATCAACATTTGATAAAGCGTGTCTTGGTTATACCAAAAGAGTAAATCTAGCGGCCCAACACTGCCGCTGTTAATAATATTAGGTAGAAGATAAAGCGGAAATACTAGATAAACCACGCACATGCCAATTATTAATCGAATGCTCGTTACCTTGAAGAACCAAACAGTAATATTTTCCATTACAGCACATACCTTAGCCAGTAATTTTATTAATGCCTATCATCTATCTAAACACCTAGTAAAATCTAGGTGCTAAGTCTTTTTATTATCAATTATCTTAAATACAGGGTGAACTGTCATGATGGATTGTGTTTTTAATCGAATCTTAAAACACCAATAGTCCAATTTACTTAAAGATTTTTGCTAAAAAGGCATCAAGAATGTGATGACAAGTGCAATAACGGTTACTGTTATAAAAATAGTAATAAAGGAGTGAAATACATCACTCCCCCTTGGTCAAAAATTATTGCAGCCCAAGTAAAGCCTGTCGCTGATTGCATAGTTGATGCAATGGAAACTGCGAAAGTGGAATACATTCAAATCATATCTGGTGCCGTTACATGCCGAGCTATAGGAAGGTGGGGTATATAAAAGAGAAGACATTTTTCAAGCCAATCAGATTGTAACTGGTTGTGTTATTGGCAATTGCTAGGTCCCCTCTTCTGAACCCCGAAGAGTCTGCACAAGATGGGTCGCAGCGTTGCGGTGTGATTGGTGATATGTCAGCGCGACTTACCTGTTACGACCCACTTGGTAGGTAACATAATTCAGCTGCTGCGAATGCCATAGAACAGAATATGATAAAAGTCTGGCTAAAAGTTGCGATATATCCCCTTAAACTTTTTAGACGCTGGCTACTAGCAAGCCATTAGCCAAGTAATTATTTAATCGCGGCCAGGAAAGGTGATGCCATAATGCTAGGGTTTAAGCGAATACTTGCTGGCGAATTAGACTGTTATCTGAGTGATTTTGCGTGCTGAGGCTGATCATGGATCCAGTGGTCTCATATTTGCCGCCAGACTCGGGCAACTTAAGTGCATTAGACAGTCGTTGCACTGTGGCTGCCATAGAGCCTATAAGATATAGCTATCTTCAATAATGGGTATTAACCTCAATTAAATAAACCTTTGAGTTTATTTTTAGTTTTTTCTAACAACTTATCCTTTTGCTTTTTGAGTTCTGCTTTGACTTTTTTCTTAGCTTCGTCTTCCAAGCGTTTTTTTGCTTCAGATTTAGCTGCAGTAATCACGTTATCAAGCATGACTTGAACCACAGCCACTCCCAGTTGATCTGCTGGCAAGCCATTTGGCTGGCCAATAGAGCCCGCATTAAAAGTAGGTAAGCTAATCTCATAGGCTTTCGTCTCTATATTAAGTTCGCCAGTAGGTAGTTTTTCGAAATTTAACTTAAGACGAACGTTATTGACTGTGATATTTTCAACAATAACTAAAGGATTGGCTAAGTCTTGTGATGTGGGTGCAGGTTCATTTTTCGTTTTTGGCAGATTAGCAGCCAAATTGTTTTTCAACACGATCAGGTTGCCCATACCATCTTTGTTTACTTCATAAAGAATCTCTGGTGCATTGATGCTAATTGTCTGTATCACATAAGGCTCATCGATCACTTCGCCTAAATCCAGAGTGATCGCATCAACACTGAACGCGTCTTGATTACTGAATCCTTGGGGATTTTTTATATCCAGATCACTGATGGTCATTCGTCCATCAGTTAATGCCAAGTCTACTTTGAAGACTGATACAGTTGTAGCAAGATACTTACTTCCCTGTTGTTCTATTTGCGAACGAATAAAATCGCTCGCACCACTCAACATATACCAAACACCGCCAACAATCAGCAGCGCTACCAGAGCAAAAATTCCTAGTCCTTTTTTCATGAAATTCTCTTTTAACTATTCAGTAAGTACTATTATTGTCTCAGAACTTCTGAATTACCAGATCATCTCTTCGCTTTTTATTTATATACCACCCATAAATGTAAAGTAGATGCCTGAAGTGGCTATTTAGAATTTTCCCCTATGCGGAGGGTTTTGGATGTGACGACAATTTCGCTTAGACTATCTACCGTCAGATAATGATTAAAAATCCATTTATTATTAACCACTCACACACTATTTGCAGCAGCATCCCACAGTTATCTTAATGCCCTATTATCTGCTTTAAAAAATTACGATGTTTATACTCCCAACATGGTTAGCTTGGGACTACTTAACCAACTTAGTCTCACATTCATATATGCCAAATTATTTTCAGTGGTTCATACAATCCTTTGCTTGTTCTGCTAATTATAAGCTTCTTCTAAGAGAGGAGGGAAGCTGGTAATTGCCTTATAAAGCGTAGATAATTATTTTTTATTATTATCCCAAGTGTTTGCAGTAAGGATTTTTTCATGAGTAATTTACCCCAATGTCCACAGTGCGACTCTACCTTCACCTATGAAGATCGAGATATGTTCGTGTGCCCAGAATGTGCCCATGAGTGGCCACAATCCGTTGAAGTAAACGAAGACGAAAAGATAATCAAAGACACAAATGGCAATGTGTTAAGCGATGGAGACACTATTACTGTCATCAAAGATCTCAAAGTAAAAGGGTCTTCTGTTGTGGTAAAAGTGGGTACCAAAGTGAAGAATATTCGTTTGGTGGAGGGGGATCACGATATCGATTGTAAAATTGATGGTATGGGAGCCATGAAATTGAAGTCTGAGTTTGTTAAGAAGGTATAACGCTGGCACTTTAAAGGGCAACACTTTTACAAAAAATAACGAAGTGAAGGCTAATCTATGAGGAGGTGTATGCACAATCACAGGCTGGGACCAGGGCTGACATTTTCGCAATCATGGATTGGGTTTATGAAGACTTAATAGGTATCGACTAATGAACATTCACAACAAAAATTAACACTCTATTAGTTGCTTATTATAATGTTACTCCGTCTTTTACGACTGCTTATAACCCTTTAAGCAATGCGCTGGCATGTTTTGTGAGTCCATGTTGCTTGGCAAAGTCGGCAACCTCTGGGTGCGTGTTTACTAGCGATAACAAAAGGACCCGTTTTAGGAATTAGCGTGTAACGCTTCTAAGCCTGATATGTAAATATTCAGCGACATCTAGTAGGCGTTTTATAAGGTTATGTTGTCTAAATAGTGAAGGTTATTTTCACGGTATAAGTTGTCTATCTTTTTAATAACTTGGATACGGTCTGATGATGTGAAGATAAGTTTGGTAAACCAATTCTTTTTTATTATCAGGGGCAACATTTAGCAGGCTTATGGCTGTATGCATAAAACAGTACCACAAGAAAGACGAATAATTTATGTCACTAATCATGCTTTAATTTGCCACTAAATTCGGCCAATTATTAACTTATTACAAAGTATTCTGTTTTTAAAACAACAATTTTTTAACGGTTTGACGTTTGCTGTTAGATTTAAGGCATAATAAAGCTTTATTCTCATTCGTTTTTTTAAAATACAAGTAGGACAAAGATGCAACAGATTACTATCACCACACCAGACGATTGGCATTTACATTTTAGAGATGGCGATATGCTCAGTGAAACAGTACCTGCTACAGCTAGGTGCTTTGCCCGAGCGATAGTCATGCCAAATCTAGTGCCTCCTGTGGTGAATGCAAAGTTGGCCAATGAATATAAGGCGCGTATTTTAGCTGCTCGCCCACAAGGTAGTCATTTTGAACCCTTGATGACATTGTATCTGACGAATCAAACGTCTAAGCAAGATATCATCGATGCCAAAAATTCGGGTGTGATAGCTGCCAAATTATATCCTGCTGGAGCGACTACCAATTCAGCTCAAGCGGTCAGGGGTATTGAAGCGTTATACCCCGTGTTTGAAGAGATGCAAATACAAGGTTTATTATTATTAGTGCACGGTGAAGTCACTGAAAGTCATGTGGACATTTTTGATCGTGAGAAGGTATTTATTGATCAATATATGGCGAAAATCGTGCAAGCCTTCCCTGAATTGAAAGTGGTGTTTGAACATATTACAACCAGTGACGCGGCTGACTTTGTTCTCAGTAGTGCCAGTAATGTAGCTGCCACTATTACCCCGCAACATTTATTGTTAAATCGAAATGATTTATTAGTCGGTGGCGTTAAACCTCACAACTATTGTCTACCTGTATTAAAGCGCAGCACTCATCAGCAGGCTCTGCGCGAAGTAGTGGCTAGTGGGTCGAATAAGTTTTTCTTAGGTACCGACTCTGCACCTCATGCCAAACATGCCAAAGAAAACGCTTGTGGTTGTGCGGGTTGTTATAGTGCATGGAGTGCTCTGGAGCTTTATACTCAGGTCTTTGATGAGCTCAATGCACTGGATAAGTTAGAGGGATTTGCGAGTTTCCACGGAGCAGATTTTTATGGTCTCCCCAGGAACTCAAATTCGGTGACTTTGGTTAGGCAAAGCTGGACGGTACCAGAATCTCTTACCTTGCCAAATGGCGAAGCGATAGTGCCATTTTTCGCAGGACAAACCGTTGAATGGAAAATTGGCTAGCATTTATTAATGCCTTCATTCACACCATTCTATTATTCATAGATAGATAAATGACATTATCTGAATGGTACTTAAGTCGTTGTGTGGCAAAATTTTACAAAGCAATACACACTCAGTGCCCTTAGCTAAATCTTCTCTTGGTGATGTTATCAAAAGAACTGAAATGAGTGAACTCGTTTCTTATCCTTTAATGGCTGCATGTAGTGGTCATGCGATTGCTAAGAGCGCCTTTTTATTGTTAGCGACTGATTATCGAATTGGTGTTGATGGGGCACTTAAATTGACTTAAACGAAGTCGCAATAGTTATGACTATGCACTTCGGTGGTGTAGAATTGCTGAAAGGTAGATTGGTTCCAGTATTTTTAACCGTTCGGTAATTTTAGCTGAAATGGTCTCACCACAATAAGCGGTCACAGCTGGATTTTTAGATAAGGTCATAAGCGCAGCAGAATTTGCACCTGGTGTGACAATTGATTGCTTAGGCGATGACAAAACTAGATATGAAAGCCCACCACCAGACTAAGCTAAAAGCACTAGCTGAATCATCGCAAGTGCTCGAAGTGTGTAACGAAAAAGACCGACATAGCAGCCTCTAGTTGCGTGTATATCGATTATCATAAATGAGAATATTTTGAATAAAGAATTTGCTTCACTGGGTTTAAACAACGCCTTGCTCGACAACCTGGAATCTATGGGTTTCAAAGAAATGACCGACATTCAAGCTATGAGCTTGCCAGCCATTATTGAAGGCAAAGATGTCGTTGGCCAAGCCAAAACAGGCAGCGGTAAAACAGCTGCCTTTGGTTTAGGTTTATTACATAACCTCAAGGTGAAGCGATTTCGAGTTCAAGCATTGGTCATGTGCCCTACTCGAGAGCTGGCAGAACAAGTGGCGTTAGAAATCCGTAAGTTAGGCCGTGGTATTCATAACATTAAAGTATTAACTTTATGTGGTGGCACGCCTTTGGGTCCTCAAATCGGTTCATTGGAGCATGGTGCACATATAATTGTGGGTACTCCAGGGCGCCTCATGGACCATTTGTTTCGCCAACGCTTAGATTTAAGTGAGGTGAATACATTAGTGCTCGACGAAGCCGATCGTATGTTAGATATGGGCTTTGAAGTAGAAATGGCAAAAGTGATTGATGCAGTGCCTCTGGATCGCCAAACCTTGCTGTTTTCTGCCACTTTTCCTGATTCTATTGCGCAGATAAGCAGAGATGTGCAGCGCAACCCACTAGAAGTCAGTGTTGAAGCCACTCATGAACCCACCAGTATTGAACAGCTGTTTTTTGAAGTAGAAGAGCCGCATCGCATTAAAGCGGTGGCGGCAATGTTAAGTCACTATCAAACAGAATCGGCTATCGTATTTTGCAATACTAAAATTGCCTGTCAAGAAGTGGCAGACGAACTGACAAAATTGGGCGTGTCTGTATTAGCCTTACACGGTGATTTAGAACAGCGTGACAGAACCGAAGTGTTAACCCGATTCTCGAACCGTAGTGTATCTGTGTTGGTTGCCACTGATGTTGCTTCTCGTGGTTTGGATATTAAAGAAGTAAACGCGGTCATCAGTTACCAAATCACTCCCGACCCTGAAGTACATATTCACCGTATTGGTCGAACAGGCCGTGCGGATGCCAAAGGTTTAGCACTGACCCTGTGTACCAAAAAAGAAATCCCTCGCGCCAATGCGATTGAAGATTATCAAAAAGCTAAAATAAAATGGACCGGTATTCAAGCGCTACGTTTTCATGCTAACCGTCTTATCGAGCCCGAATATTCCACAATATGTATCGATGGCGGCAAAAAGAGTAAAATCCGACCAGGAGATATTTTGGGCGCCTTAACGAAAGACGCTGATATTGCCGGTGATGACATAGGTAAAATCAACGTGACAGCTACTCATACTTATGTGGCAATTAAAACTCGCAGCATTAAGCGAGCTCTTAAACAATTTAATGAAGGTAAATTGAAAGGGCGCAAATTTAAGGCTAGAAAGTTAAGCTAAGAGCCGCAGCGCGCCATCAACTAACAAGTTCTAGCAGAAGCTAAATACTTGACGATGTTAAAACTGATGTCATGCAAAGTCAGCTAAAATAGAAACGGGGCCATTTGGCCCCGTTTCTATTTCAAAAATGCAATACACCCTAACTTTTTGCTTAATTATCTAAGGCTGCATCACTAGGATGTCTGTCTTTAATAACGCTAATACACCTTCGGCGGTATTGCCCATGAGCTTTGCTTTTAAGCCTTTGCGTCCAATGCTGCCAATAATCACCAGTCCCGCAGCGTGTTTTGAGGCGAGACTTGGGATCACCTTTGCGGCTGAGCCGGCCTTAATATGAATATTTTCCACTGGAATGTTGTGATCTCCCAACATGTCTTGAATAAGTGGAATATATTTCATTTTGGCTTCTTTAACAGCCGTTTTGGTATCAATTACGCCCAAATCTTTCAATACATTTGAGATAGGTAAACTGTAGCAAATATGCAATGGCATATTTGTGCTTGTGGCAAAGCTGATCCCTGCATCAACCAATTTTTGATTAAGTGCTTGTTTTGCTTTGAAGTGAGTACCTAAATCAAGTGACACCATAATCGTTTGTTTCTTGCGCCATTTTTTTTCTGCTACAAGTAAAGTGGGTACAAGGTTATTACGGATCAAGTGCCAATCTGTAGGCACATAAAACAACCCTTCGCTGCGGTGTCCTGTCTTAATGATTAAATCGTAGGATTGGGAGGCACAATGCTTTTTAACCCAACCTACAATATCTTTTGCCCATAACACTTCACTTGTTGATTTTGCTTGCAGACTTAATTTAGTCATTTGGTCATCAAGCCATTTTTTACCTGCCAAAAGGATTTTATTCTGAACCTCGAGCTGCTGTTCATTGTTTAATTTGGTCGCTAGGGTAGCAAAATGCTCATAATTAAAAGCCACAATATGAAGTTTCGCCCCATAGCGGTCAACCAATGATTTTGCATGCGCTAATGCGCTTTGTTGCTTGTCTTGTTGATCTGAAATGACTAGGATATTTTCAATTATCATCTGTGTTTCCTTAACGTTGCTGTATTTTACATTATCATTTTAAGCAGAAAGACATGAGATCTTCAACAATAAATAGTAGTGGTGAAGCTGCAAAAGACAAGCAAGAGTTTTTCGATTGGTGAAATCAACGGCTGTGCTATTTTCGATCAAAAGTTTACTTTGTCCTAAGGTACACCCTCGTTGCTCGTTGCAGATAACAGTTGGGGCAGCCGCTGACTCACCGCGCCATTAAGTGATAACGTCTTGGCTATATTTGTATATTAGTGAAGTGGTGTTCCGCTCCACTCCAGACAGGCCTTTTTTTATTGATATTTAATCGGTGACATATCGCCATTGGTAATAATGAGCCGGACTTGGTAGTCATATTACTTACAAACTGTGGCATCTTGCACATCCCCGATAAATTACCAGTATACAAAAACTTGCAAAACAACATGGCTGTGGTGAATAAATTGTTAGGTTCGTTTTATTTTCATTCTTTTTTCAGTCTGCGGGTTGTTGAGCGAGTTTAACTAACTTATTGATGTAAATTTGATGTTGGCCTTAAACAAAGTGTGGGATAAAGTGTTTCAACATTTTAATTGATAAATTGAACATTCATGAACGACACGATTATTTCACTTTTAGGGTATATCACTTGGATACTGATTTTATTAGTTTGCTTAGCCACTTACCGTACTCTGCTAGTCGCTAAAAAAAAGCAGGCAGTTAATGGCTTTAAGCCTGATGGCTCTGACTCACCCGCCTTTGGTGAACGGATAACCAGAGCTCAAAGTAATTGTGTTGAGAGTTTTGCGTTTATGGGGGGGTTGATGTTGTTGGCTTTGGCGACTGATTCGGCTGCAATCACCAATGGATTAGCGTTACCGTTGTTGGCAGCGCGTTTAGGGCAGTCTATTACGCACTTGATATCGACTAGTGCATTGGCGGTGCAAATTCGGTTTGCTTTTTTCTTGGCACAGATTGGTATTTGTGTTTATTGGGTGGTGCTATTTGCCAGCAAATTTATTGGAGCCTAGCAGTATGTCAAAACCGACAATTGATGAGTTGTTAGACTGT
>ENA-OSIY01001766-OSIY01001766.1-marine-metagenome-genome-assembly--contig:-NODE-1766-length-11441-cov-6.849085_pt1 | contig 11441 bp, 15 predicted proteins | sample MGYA00237884_ERZ534233 | MGnify/ENA primary metagenome ERZ534233 (study PRJEB26412, sample SAMN06343840) | marine metagenome | isolation source: estuarine water | place: USA: Columbia River Estuary... | reverse complement strand
GAAGAAAATAGACCTGTATTCTTTATTCATGGTGCTGTTGGAGTAGATGAGCGAGAAGAAGTTCGTAGAATTACTGAGAACGAAGAGAATGCAATTATCGTAGCATCATACGGAACATTCTCTACTGGTATCAACATTCGTAATCTACACAATGTTATTTTTGCTTCACCAAGCAAGAGTAAGATTAGAACACTACAGTCTATTGGTCGAGGATTGCGTTTGGGAGATAATAAGAAAGAAGCTATTCTATATGACATATCGGATGACATGACACATAAGAGTAGAAAGAATTTTACGTTAGAACATTTTATCGAACGAATGAAAATTTACAACGATGAAAAGTTTGAATATAAAATTTACACGTTAAACTTAAAGGAAGAATAATGCTTTGTAAAGTATTGAAACTAACAAACGGTGATACACTCATCGGCAATGTTGTTGAAGAAAGTCGAGGCTACATTGAAGTGCATCGTCCCATGAGAGTTGTTCTTGTTCCTAGAGTTTCTGACAGCCATTCTTTTAGCTTGTCTATGATGAAGTGGGATCCACTTACAAATTTTGATTTGCCTTCTAGAATATTTAAACAAAGCATTGTTTCGGTATCTGAAGCAACATCAGAAATCATAAGAGTCTATGGTGAAGCGTATAAAGAATTTGAGTCGAGTGAAGAAGATGAGATTGAAATCCAACCAGACGATAGGATGTCTGAAATCAAAGAAGAGATTGACAAGATGAGATCAACAATGACTTCATCTAACAATCATATATTACATTAAGTCTTTATCAAAGGGAACACAGTGATAATAACTCATTGTCAAGTGTTTGTCAACTAATTAAGGTGAAACATGAGCATTACTACCAATACCGCTAAACCAGCAAAAGTAAAACATTACGTAAACAACGAACATTTCTTAGAAGAGATGGTTGTCTTTCGTGCAGGCGTCAAAGAAGCAGAAGCAACGAACGGCGAACGCCCAAGAGTGCCAGAGTACATTGGTGAATGCTTGTTTAAGATTGCAACGCACTTAGCACGTAAGCCAAACTTTGCAAACTACACATTCAAAGAAGATATGGTGTCTGATGGTATAGAAAACTGTCTACTGTACATTGATAACTTTGACCCTGAGAAGTCTAAGAATCCATTTGCATACTTTACCCAAATCATCTACTATGCATTCTTGCGAAGAATTCAAAAAGAAAAAAAACATTTGTACATCAAGTACAAGAGCATGGATAATTTAATCATTACCTCTCTCATTGAAAACAATGGTGAAGAATATGTTTCTTCAAGTCTCAACGGAGTAATGCATGACTCATATAGTGAAGAATTCATTAGCGACTTTATCAAAGCATTCGAAGTGAATAAAGAGAAAAAGATTGCAAGCGCAAAGCCTAGAAAGAAAAAGACAGAGACCACTGTATTTGATGAATTTCTGGAGAACGACAATGCAGACACCAATACCAGCCCAACTTGAAAATTGGCTAAAGATTGTTAACGACAAAAGATCACCACAAAATCTTAGAGAGACTGCCGTGTTGCATTTGACTGAGATTCGTGCTATAATCGACAAGTCTTTAGGTACAACAATGAAGAAGCAAGGGCAACGAAAGTATGAGAATATGTCTATTAGGTGATACGCACTTTGGTGTTAGAAATGACTCCAAAGCGTTTCATGCTTACTATGAAAAATTTTATGATGAAACATTCTTTCCAGAATTGGCAGAGAATGGTGTAAGAACAATCATTCAACTTGGTGATTTGTTTGACAGACGAAAGTATATTAACTTTCATTCGTTGATGGAAAGTCGCAGGTACTTCTTTGATAGATGCGTTGAAGAAGGCATTACTCTTCATGCATTGATTGGCAATCACGATATCTTTTGGAAAGAAAGTCTAGAAATTAATTCTCCAGACTTGTTGTTGAGAGACTATCACAACATTGTTCTGTGGCAGAAACCTGGCACACTTGAAGTCGATGGTGTCAAGATTGATATGATACCATGGATTTGCAAAAGCAATGAAGCTGAGGTCTTTGATTTTGTAAAGAACACATCTTCTCCATTGTGTGTGGGACACTTTGAACTAGCTGGCTTTCCACTGTTTCGTGGCATAGATAGCCATGACGGACTTGACTACAAGTTCTTAAGCAACTATAATCATGTATACAGCGGTCACTATCACACTCCATCACAACATGACAACATCACGTATGTTGGTGCGCCATATGAATTGTTTTGGAATGACTATCAAGATAAAAAACATTTTGGTATCTTAGACACTGAAACAATGAAGACAACATTCGTAGAGAATCCTCATCAAATGTTTTACAAAGTACACTATGACGATAACAGTAGCACAGACAAATTAAAAATTGAAGACTTGAAGAACATGGACTTTTCTATGTACGGAAATGCTTACGTGAAAGTTATTGTTGCTAACAAGCAAGACCCATACTTGTTTGAAAAACTTGTAGATGAAATTTACAAAGTTGGGCCTGTTGATGTGACAATTGTAGAAGACTTTACAGAATTGAATGAAGAAACTGATAATGATATTATTGACCAAGCGCAAGATACCATGACAATTCTTTCCACATTCATTGATGCACAAAGTCTAAATATTTCTGATACGAATAAACTTAAAACATTGATGCGAGAACTTTATATTGAAGCATTATCAACGGAGAATATAGAATGAGTAATTTTAAAAAAATTAGCAACAACCCTGATAGATCCCATGTCAGTTATGCATATGCATTTTTAGATAATGCTTTTGACAATAAAGAACTTGAATTTATTGAAAAACACATGGCAAAAAGTCCTCTATCAGACGCCAAATATTTTGATAACAAAAAATTAGAATATGTTTCCGATAGCGGTGAAAACACCCCCAGAAAATCAAAAACTTCATTTCATAGACCAGATGAAAAAACCAATTGGATTTTTGAAAGAATCAACGACACAATAGAGACAATTAATGAGCAATTTTTTAATTATGATTTGAATGGATACGAATCAATTCAATATTCTGAATACAATTCTAACGAATTGGGTAGATATGATTTTCATATGGACTTACATTTATCAGATATTATAAATCTTGAAAATTTAAATACACGAAAACTTTCTATTGGGATGCTTTTAAATGAACCAGGTGTTGACTTTGATGGTGGAGATTTTATGATAAACACCTCAAGAGAAAAAAATTCACATAAACTAGAAATGAAAAAAGGTAGATTAGTTTTCTTTCCATCTTTTATGTTACATACAGTAACTCCTGTCACTAGAGGAATTCGTAAATCTTTGGTTGTTTGGGTAACAGGACCAAAATTTATATAACATGATTATTTTTCGTAATTTAAAATGGAAGAACTTTCTTTCAACTGGCAACTTCTTTACAGAAATTAATTTAGACAGCAACAACACCACGTTGATTGTTGGCTCTAATGGTTCGGGTAAGTCTACAATGCTTGACGCATTGTGCTTTGTGCTGTTTGGCAAACCATTTCGTAATATCAACAAAGGACAACTTGTCAATACAATCAATCAAAAAGATTGCACAGTTGAAATTGAGTTTGATGCTGGCAACAAATCGTACAAAATTGTTCGTTGTATTAAGCCGAACTTATTTGAGATTTACTGCAATGGACACCTAATCAATCAAGATGCCGCAGTCAAAGACTATCAAGAACATCTAGAGAAATTCATTCTCAAACTCAATTACAAATCGTTTACTCAAATTGTTGTTTTGGGTTCAGCATCATTTACTCCATTCATGCAATTGTCTGCAAGCGATAGACGTTCTATCATTGAAGACTTGTTAGATATTCAAATCTTTTCACGCATGAATGGTGTTCTCAAAGATAAGTTTCTTTTGCTAAAAGAAAAACATTCACAGTCAAAGTATGCAGTAGACTTGAAGAGTGAAAAGATTCAATATCAGATTCAGTTTATTGATTCATTGAATAAGAACAATGCCACTCAGATTCTATCTAAGCAACAAGACATTGCAAACACTCAGCACTTGATTGCGGAGAGCGAAACTAGATGTACTGCACTACAAACAAATTTGTCAGAAGTGTGTATACAAATTTCAGACAAATCTAAAGTTGATGCAAAGCTATCAAAATTCACTACGTTAGAACAGAACTTAAAAAAGACACATAAAAAAATTAACACAGATATTGACTTCTATCATAACAATGATGATTGCCCAACATGCAAACAAGCAATCGGTAATGATTATAAACTACATATTGTAGAAGAGCGAAATAAAAAACTTGCTGAAGTAGAAGAAGCATTGGGCAAAGTTAAAGATGAACTCAATACCGTTAATGGTAGAATTTCTGAAATCGAAACGATTGCTGAAACGATTCAAACATTAAATTCGCAATTGACATTTGAACAGAGTGAGATCAGAGTAAATCAAAGACACATTGATAATATCAATAGAGAAATTGAAAGATTGAATTCTGTCAAGGATGATGTTACGATAGAACAAGAAAAACTTGCAACATTGACTACAGAACTAGCAGAACTAGAATCTGAAATTAAAGTTATTGCTGAAGAGAGATTGTACTATGAAGTTGCAACGAACTTGCTGAAAGACACAGGTATCAAAACGAAAATTATTCGCCAATATATACCAGTAATCAACAAGTTAGTTAACAAGTATCTTGCGGCATTAGATTTCTTTGTGAATTTTAATTTAGATGAGTCATTCAAAGAGACAATTAAATCTCGCCATCGTGATGACTTCACATATGCATCATTCAGCGAAGGCGAGAAACAACGAATTGACATGGCATTGATGTTGACATGGAGAGCAGTTGCTAAATTAAAGAACTCAGCAAGTACAAACATATTGATACTTGATGAAATCTTTGATTCGTCATTAGATACAAATGGTACAGAAGATTTGATGAAGATTCTAAACATGCTTGAAGGTTCTAACCTGTTTGTCATATCACACAAAGGTGATATTCTACAAGACAAGTTTGCCAACGTGATTAGATTTGAGAAAGTAAATAACTTTTCAAGGATTGCAAAATGAAAATACTTAGTGAATATTATGGAAAAGATATAGACAGAGAAGCACATATCTACTTAGATGAAAAATTCTTTAAAGTGAGAATGCGAAATGAATTAGGAACATATTTTGTTGCATTTTTTAAAACGCAAGATGAAGCAGAAAATTATGCAGAACATTATGTGTTAGGAGAAACACATGAACCTTGAATTTGTTTCAGAAACATCACCCGTTCTTTTGCAAGAATGCAAAGAGTTTGATTTTAATAATCCTCCATTTGATCCAAAAGAGTTTGCACAAGCATTACATGATAAGATGGTTAGAAGTGATGGGCTTGGATTGTCAGCAAATCAAGTTGGACAACCATATCGTGTTTTTGTTATGAGAACTAGTGAGAAACCATACGCAGTATTTAATCCAAGAGTAGTTGATGTATCAGATAAAGAACTTACAATGAAAGAAGGATGTTTAAGTTTTCCTCTATTGTATCTAAACGTTAAACGTCCAGACTCAATACGTATTCGTTTTCAAGATGAAACAGGTGAAACAAAAACTGAAAAGTTTATTGGCATGACAGCAAGAATTGCGTTACATGAGTTTGACCATATGCTTGGAAAAGTGTATACGCAAAAGGCATCAGCATTTGAAACGCAACGTGCTATACGCAAACGCATGATTTTAAAACGTAAGGTAAAAAAATGAAACCTTGGCAACATGGATATGACATAGACTATCTTAAGGGGCTTGAAGCACAATATGCAGACTACAATGCATATACGTTATCTCCTTTTGCAAAGTATAAGAAGAACAACATTGCAGAGTCATTGAAAAAAGGTAATCTTATTTTTAGTGAATTTGGTCTTGAACCTTCAATGTTTGAAGTTACGAATAGTAAAGTTGCATCAGATATTACAATGCATGGAGACACAGTTATTGCAACAAAAGTAAAAGGTGATGTTTCAATTGGAAAACTTTCGGGCAACATCAATACGATTAAGCATCAAATTTCTTTATTGTCAGGAAACAATTTTTGGTTAACTGTATGGGCAGAAAACAAAGCACATTGTGACTTGGCTGAAGAATTGGGTTTCTGCTATGTTGGTCCTAAGATTACAACATATGGAGAAGTACATGCAATTTATTTTAAGAGTACCAGTCCTATTCCACGTTCGTTTCCTAAAGTAGAATCAACAGAATATCTAAGCATCAAAAAGATTGGCGCAATCACGCCAGACTTTATTGAATCTGTTTCTGCTAAGTTAGCAACGTTACCAACATTCACAAATCATTATAGTAACTACAACAAAGACAAAGCATGGTCTGCATTGTCACTACGTGGTTATCGTCCAGAATCAGATTTCATTACAAAGCCCTCAGAGATGAGTGATGACTGGAAAGAAAAAAACAAAGACGTAAAATTTCAATTGCAAGACACACCACTCTATGATATGTTTCCTGAAGTGCGTGAGTTGCTGAGTAAATATAAAGAAGTGCATCGTGTTCGTTTCATGCAATTGAAACCTGGTGGTGGAGAACTAGAACGACACACCGATCAAGTTGATAAAGACTCTGGTGGTTCTAAAGGCAAACTTGCAAGACTACACATACCAATCATTACTAATCCAAACATGATTTTTACTGTGTGGGACACTAAAGGCACTCCACAAAAGGTACATATGGATGTTGGAGACTTGTGGTTCTTAGATACACGTAAGCCACATCAAGCTATCAACAATGGAACAGATAATAGAATTCACTTAGTCATAGATGCAATCTCGGAAGGAGACCTGTATGAGTCGCTTGTATCCTGAAGAATCTTATGATATAATAGAAGGATGGAAAGACCCAAACCCTGCACCGATAGTTGAGATGCACCATGGCTTTCATGTTGTGCGTGATGACTTATTAGAGTATGGAAGTAAAAGTAGATTTATTGACTATCTTGTGAAGACTACACAATGTGATGAATGGGTTTTTGGTGGTGCAAACAAAGTTGGTTGGGGTCCTATATCTTTAACGTATGTGTGTAATCTGTATGGAAAAAAAGCAACGTTCTTCATGGCTAAACGAAAAGAACCAACATGGCATCAACAAAGAGTATTGGACCTTGGCGGCACTATTCATTGGGTTGACAATGGAATGCTTACTGTGACAAAAGCAAGAGCAAGACGATATCAAGAAGAAGACACAAAGCGTAGACAATGTTTGCCTTTGGGATTAGAACATCCATCTGTGCTTGCATCAATTGTTCAAGTCGCAAGAGATTTAGAAATCAAACCAACAGAGATTTGGACTGTTGCATCAAGCGGAACATTGAATCGTGGATTGCAATTAGCATTTCCTAATGTGCCTGCGTATGCAGTAGAGATTGGACATAAGATGAGTGACTATGAAAAAGGTCGTGCTGTTACTATGCGTTCACCATATAAGTATGACCAAGCAGTAGAAGAGGATCAAGCACCTCCATATCCATCTGAGAAATACTACGATGCTAAACTTTGGCAGTTTGTAGTGAGTAGCGGGAAACCAGGCGCACTAATCTGGAATGTAGCGTAACAAATATTCAAAGGAAACGAACATGAGTAACGAAGAAGATAAATTCAAAAAATCTAAGCGAATCCTTAAAGACGAAAATGCAATACGAAAGCAATTGAAAATTGCTAAAGCATATAATATACCAGTTGAGTCTCCGCATCAATTGGCTAAACATCATGTATTAGATTGTGGAAATCCTAATTGTGTAATGTGTGCGAATCCTAGAAAAGTGTGGAAAGAAAAAACGATTCAAGAGAAACGTTTTGAACAGACAGAGAAATTTGATAATGATTAAAGAAAAATATCTTGGCGCATACATGAAGACTGCAAGAGTCTTTGCCGAACTGAGTACTGCTAGACGCAAACAAGTTGGTGCTGTTGTTGTTAAAGATGATAGAATCATTTCAATCGGTTACAATGGTATGCCAAGTGGATGGGATAATAATTGCGAGAATGAGATACGTGAAGAATCTGAATACATAATTGACATGGGTGGTCCAACTCATACTATGGGTACAATCAGATTAAAAACTAAACCAGAAGTTCTCCATGCAGAGTCTAACGCAATAGCAAAACTAGCAAAGTCTACCGAGAGTGGTGATGGTGCAAGTATGTTTATCACTTGCGCTCCATGCATGAACTGTGCTAAAATGATATTTCAAACAGGTATTAAAGAAGTCTTCTATGCCGAAGACTATCGTGATGATGCAGGAATCAGTTTCCTAAATAAATGCGGAATAACAGTAAAACAAATAACATGACAAAACATTTTTATGAACGTAACGATTGGTTATTGAACCACGAAACAAACAAGACATTTGAAGAAGTGCAATGGATGACTGAAGATGAATTTCGTCAATGGTTCATTGATTTACGCAAAGCAGTTGTACACTCATGGGACACTATGGGTCAACCACCTAGAGTTGGTTGGGATGAAGGTGCAATCAAAAAACAATTCAAAGAGATGTATGGATTCTCTGTGCATGAGTTTGAACATGTTGATGAATTGACTGGTGAGAAAGATGTAATCAGAAACACTAGCGTAGTTGGTAATGCCGCTAATCAATGGTTCCCAACCATGATGAAGACACGCATTAACTACACCAAGAATGACGATGGACTTTCAATCTATGACCACTTTCTAAAAGATGAATTACTTGAGAAGACATTGAAGTATTCCAAACGACACTTCAAGCGTGATTCGTTCTATGCATATTCAAATACAGTTAAAGTCAATGAGATTATTAACGTTGGTTCTTACAATGTAAAGTTTAAGAACGGCAATGATTTTGTTCGTTGGTTTGAAGAGAACAATATTCGTCAATATGGTTATGACTATTGGATAGAGAGTCGTGATGATGACGAAGAGTATACTGGTTACAATGAACAACTCAAAGGTGTGAAGTATCTTGAAGTGACGCAAGAAATTCTAGAGACAATTCCATCTAAGTCTACAATGAACATAAAGTCACATGACCAGAAGAAGTATCGTCTGCGTATGTACAAGTATGGCCAAAAGATTTTTCCTGTCGGCTTGAAAGCATTCCGAGTATCGTGGTGCCAATACGCTGTTAACTTTCCACCATTGACTGCAAAACTTCTTTATGAAAAATTTACTAAACACGTTAAGAACCAAGATAGAATTGTTGTTTACGATCCCTCTTCTGGTTGGGGTGGGCGTATCTTGGGTGCTATGGCTTCTCGCACTTCTCTTCCTTTACACTATGTGGGTACTGATCCTAATACCGATCACAGCATTAGTAGCGATAGCGGCAGTCCTAGTACTAAATATGCCGACTTGGCTGAGTTCTATAACTCCGCAAAGAACGAAGGAGTTTTGTTTGAACAGTCCAACACTTACGAAATTTTTCAACTTGGTTCAGAAGTTGTCAGAGATGATAGTTCGTTCCAAACGTACAAGGGCATTTTAGATATGGTGTTCACTAGCCCTCCTTACTTTGCTAAGGAAGCGTATAGTGAAGACCCAACGCAATCGTATAAAAAGTTTACTGGCTATGATGCATGGCGTGAAGGCTTCTTACGTCCAACGCTAGAGACTGCTGTTGAGTATTTGCGTAATGACAGATACTTACTTTGGAATATTGCTGATGCTAAGTTTGGTGCTGACATGTTGCCACTTGAAAAAGATAGCAAAGACATTTTGGAATCACTCGGTATGCAATTCAAAGGTGTCGTTAAGATGGCACTAGCACAAATGCCAGGTGGCAATCGTATCGACCCTGACACTGGTTTACCTAAAGCAAAGAATTTTTGCAAGGTGAACGGGATGTGGTTGAAGTATGAACCGATTTTTGTTTTTTACAAGCCATGATTTGTGAGATAAAATAATGAAACTAGATTTTTGTGCAGTATGTGGATCGAAAGACGATTTACATTTACATCATATAGACCCAATAATTCATACTGGCGAAAACCGAAAATCGGTTAGGTATGATAATACCAAGCCAATTAAAGATTGCACACTTAAAGAAATTTTTAATGCTTTGTTTGATAGGGGCTTTATTAGTGAACATGCAACATTAACTTTATGTTCATGGCACCATAGAATTATGCATGGTGTAGTTACTTTTCAAAAAAATAATAGCGGTGAATTGATTAGGGCTGGTATGTATCTTGCACAAAAAAACGGTGTGAAACTTGGACCGAAAAAAGCACTTACAGAAACTCAAGTGCAAGAGTTGCGTCAGAAGCGCAGAGAAGGAACACCTATCAAAGACTTGATGAATCAATACAGCACGGCAAGAGCAACTATATATCGTGCGTTGGCAAGTAAGTACTAGACTGTTGGCAGGGTGAAAAGTCAATTTAACCGAATTTCTTATTTCAGACCCCGTAAGTGCTTGATCCATAAAGGTTTTTTGCTATTCTTTTAAGGAAAAGCCCTTTATTTCACACAAATATGTTGTTTTAGTGCAACAGTACATCAAATAATCGTTGACATTCATTCCTACTGTGCTATACTGTATATATACATTGAGATTACAAAGGAATTTATGTCATACATTGAACATCCTGCCGCATACGAAGCCGCTATCAAGCGCAACATCATAAACAATGCCACCAAAACGTTCTATAAAACGTATCCCGATGCTAACGATATCGTTCAATTCCTTGTTGTGAATTCTGAAAAGAATTCGTTCTACTTAAACCTTCTTGGTTCGTTAAACACCTACGGCAAGTTGACAGAAAAACAAGTCCTTGCTGTACGTAAGTCTATTGCAACCTTTGCCGAACGCAAAGCACAATGGATTGCACAAGCGGCAGATAAAAATGCTACACGTAAATTCGTTGGCACCGAAAAGAAAAAGATTACTGTTACTATAACAGTTAAAAAAGTCATTGTCGTTGACCGTCCTAAATTCTACTGGGCTGATTCTGGCAGAAGTCTTCTCCGTATCTGTGAAGATACTGATGGCAATGTACTTGTCTTTAGTGGCAACGCAGATTTTCCTAACGAAGGTGAAACCGCAACCATTACTGCTACAGTAAAAATGCACCGCTACTATAAACAAAACGATATTGAAGTTCCACAGACAGTTATCATCCGTCCTAAGACTGTTGCCATGGTACAACAACCTGTTGCAGAAACAGCTTGACATTCCAATCCACTTAAGTTAAGATACATACATGCTTAATACACAACTTTCAAAATCCACTCTAGCAAAGTTACTTGCTACAGAGAATATTTCGGTAGAATATCGCAAGGTGCAAACTGCATCATTTGATATTGTGAATCGCCGTCTTACTCTTCCCATTATGAATGACACCACACCTGAAATGACAGACCTTTTGGTCGGGCATGAAGTGGGTCACGCATTAGACACACCACAATCATACGTTGAGTCTGCAAAGGCTG
>ENA-OSIY01001765-OSIY01001765.1-marine-metagenome-genome-assembly--contig:-NODE-1765-length-11445-cov-4.255894_pt1 | contig 11445 bp, 5 predicted proteins | sample MGYA00237884_ERZ534233 | MGnify/ENA primary metagenome ERZ534233 (study PRJEB26412, sample SAMN06343840) | marine metagenome | isolation source: estuarine water | place: USA: Columbia River Estuary... | reverse complement strand
AGTATGTTGGCAGCTTGTGAAAGTGCAGAAGATGCGACGACCATTGCCAAAGGCGGTCAGGATATGTTTCAAAGAATTGAAGATATGCCTGTAACCTTTGTAGCGGCTATTCATGGTCCTGCATTAGGTGGCGGTTTAGAGTTAGCGTTAGCATGCCATTATCGTGTTTGTAGTGACGATGCAAAAACCCAATTAGGATTACCAGAAGTGCAGCTTGGTTTATTACCTGGTAGCGGCGGGACCCAGCGTTTGCCAAAACTGATCAGTGTACAACAAGCCATGAAAATGATGTTGACGGGTGCCTCAGTACGAGCCAAACAAGCCAAAAAATACGGTATTGTTGATGACATGGTGCCCCAATCGATCCTGCTTGATGTGGCTATTGAAATGGCGAAAAAAACTAAACCTAAGCGTAAAGGCCCTAAGTTAGATCTAATGGGGAAATTCTTAGAGAATACATCGGTGGGTCGAAATCTGATGTTTAGCCAAGCCCGCAAACAAACTGCTAGTAAAACCCAAGGAAACTATCCATCACCAGCGCTTATCATTGATTGTATTGAGACGGGATTATCCAAAGGTTTTAATAAGGGCTTAGATGTTGAAGCCAAACATTTTGGTCATTTGGTCATGAGCTCTGAGTCTGCGGCCCTTAGAAGTTTATTTTTTGCTACCACTGATATGAAAAAAGAAACAGGTATAGAAGGCGTACAACCTGCTTCTTTAAAGAAAGTGGGGGTTTTGGGTGGTGGTTTGATGGGCGGGGGGATTGCCTTTGTGACGGCCACTAAAGCTGGTTTGCCAGCTCGTATTAAAGATATCCGCAGTGAAGGTATTGCCAATGCCATTAAGTACAGTTTTGATATTCTGAATAAAAAAGTCAAACGTCGTTTTATGCAAAAATCAGAGATGCAAAAACAAATGGCATTACTAACAGGCTCAGTCGATTATTCTGGTTTTCGAGATGTAGATGTAGTGATTGAAGCCGTATTTGAAGATTTAAACTTAAAACAAAATATGGTGGCCGAAGTAGAAGAAAACTGTGTTGAGCATACTATTTTTGCCTCCAATACGTCCTCTATCCCAATCACACAAATTGCCGAAAAAGCAAAAAGGCCAGAACAAGTGATAGGCCTGCACTACTTCTCTCCCGTGGACAAAATGCCTTTGGCTGAGGTCATTGCCCATGTCAAAACATCAGACAAAACTATTTCAACTACTGTTGAGCTAGCGAAAAAACAAGGTAAAACCCCCATAGTCGTTAAAGACGGTGCAGGTTTTTATGTGAATCGTATTTTAGCGCCTTACATGAACGAGGCTGCAGAAGTGTTACTCAGCGGAGAGCCCATTGAGCATATTGATCAATCCTTAGTGAAATTTGGTTTTCCAGTGGGACCCGTTAAATTGTTAGACGAAGTAGGCATTGATGTGGGGACTAAAATTGGTCCTATTTTACAGGCTCAGTTTGGTGATCGTTTTGCGTCTAATCCAGGATTCAACAAAATTTTGGCGGATGATCGCAAAGGTAAGAAAAATAAACGGGGATTTTATGATTACTCCGCTAAGAAACCTGGCAAAGAAGTAGACTCGTCGATTTACACATTATTAGGTATTACGCCAGCAAGCAAAATGCGTCATGAGCAAATATCTGAGCGATGTGTGTTATTGATGTTGAATGAAGCCGCCATGTGTTTAGACGAGGGAGTGGTGAGAAATGCACGTGATGGCGATATTGGTGCCATATTTGGTATCGGTTTCCCCCCCTTTTTGGGAGGACCTTTCCGATATATGCATACGTTAGGCATTGCTCATGTGGTTGCTAGGTTAGAGCATTATCAAGGGTTACTTGGCGATAAGTTTACCCCAGCACATAGCTTGAAAAAGATGCTTGAGGAAGGGCGTTCTTTCTACTAAGTAAGTTGATATAACAGCCTTTTTTATCCAACCCCACTTTTTATAGCAAAGTGGGGTTGGGTATGTATATTTAAGAAAATTAACACTCAACACTAACAAACTATGCCAAGGTGGCGGTCATTTTTGGGTGATGAATTAAGTGAATATGATGAGATGCAATGAATGTTGGTTTTAAAAGCTAGGGGCTTTCAATCCATGCTAGTGCGCGCCGTTTTTTACCAAGGAGCTAACAGCTAAGGGCATCGCATCAGCTGATTATTTTTGTGTACAGTGATTTATTCACTATCATGCCAAGAAAAATAACGGGTCTAATAAAACTTCGGGCTTTGGCAATACTTTATTTGAAGCATAAAAAAAGAGAGGAAACCTCTCTTTTTGTGTCTAGCCAGTCAAAAAAATGTAATTAGTACATCATCTTATACTGAACTGTGGCTAAACATATTGAATACTGTAGATAATGAAAATATTATTATCTATTGATTACCAATTTCTGCCACTTTTCATACCGTTTTTGCTGGTATCTACAGTTTTTGTAGTAGCAACTTGGCTTTTAAGCGGTGCTTGAACAGTTTCTTCTGATTTAAGGGCTACTGGTGTAGTGGTGGCTAGTACTAGTGCTACTGCATAAGATTTTAACATTGTTCAATTCCTCGTTGTTTTATTGACGTTTATTTGCTGACATTATTTTGTCGGTCACAACACTCTTTGCCAGAAGTGTGCCAAACTTTGTAAGTGAACAAAATTCATCTATAAATGGATAAGTTGAGGTGGTGTAGAGAGTTGTTTATTTTTCTAGATGCCATATGCAGCATAGGCTAGAGAGTGATGATGTGTAATTTGTTTATAATATTTAGTTTGACGTTTTTTTACACCTCTGGGGTTTTTTAAAATAAATTTTTAAAACTGACTGCAATTAATGGCTTGCTTTAGAGGTAGCCCTGCAATATTTTGCCTTGATTGTGTCGATAAATTGACGCGTAAAAATAAAAAATGCTACTGATTAAAAAACTTCTAGCGTGAAGTGAGTCAAAAATTTAAATACAAGCGTTTGGAATGACTTTTTGCAGTTCATACTTTACGTTGCTCAAACGTTCAAATCTGAACGTATTTAAGGGGGCTGACGTAAAAGCCTCGCAATATTTCGCCTTTACCGAGTCGGTCAATTGATACGTAAGATAAACAAAGATGATTACCTTACGTGCGAGGGGGGCTAGATGTGAGACTGTTGGATAACTTTTGCATTTTATGACTTGCTTTGAGAAACGTTCAAATCTGGATGTGATTAAAGGATTGCCATAACGTTCGCCATGCAACATTTCGCAATTTTTACATTTAACGTGTCAATAAATTGATATCTAGAATCAATAAACAATATTTATTGAGGGTAAATCTTTAGCGTGGATAGAGCCAAAATCTAGATGTGAGTCTGTTGAATAACTTTTTGCAGCTTATGGCTTTCTTTGAGCAAACGTTCAAATCTTAATGCGTTTAAAGGCTTACTGTAGAGATAGCCCTGCAACATTTCACATTCATAACGTCGTAAAATTGACAGCTGGTTCTCATGCTCCACCCCTTCAGCAACTACTTTTAAGCCAAGGTTATGGGCAATGGTAATAATGGCTTTTGCCATATGCCTATCTTCGGCGCTAGTGGCAATATCGTCTATAAAGGCTTTATCAATCTTTAATGTGTTAATAGGGAAACGTTTTAAATATGCCAGTGATGAATAGCCAGTGCCAAAGTCATCTAGTGCTAAGTGTATGCCACGCTCACGCAAACGCTGCATCATTCTTAGGGCATTTTCAGGACTTTGCATCAAGGTGCCCTCGGTTATCTCACATTCTAGATGTAAGGCAGACAAGCCCGATTTCTGTAGGATACTCATAATGCGCTCATCTAAATCGGGGATTTCAAACTGTCTAGCAGAAATATTCACAGCAACACGTCCGGTAAATAGGCCCGCGTCGACCCAACGTTTAGTGTCTTCGCACGCTTTTTTAAGAACGACTTCACCAATTTCAATGATTTGTCCTGTTTGTTCGGCTAAGGGAATAAATTGCGCAGGGCTAACCAAACCTTTTTCAGGGTGCTCATAACGAACCAGGGCTTCCATGCTGACTAATTTGCCGCTAGCGATGTCTACTTTAGGTTGATAAAAAACCGTAAATAAATCTTCTTTTAAGCCATGTCTTATCAAATTTTCTATTTGTAACTGGCGTACTGCATTTTGGTTCATTTCACCGCTGAAAAATTGATACTTATTGCCCCCAGCGTTTTTAGCAAAATACATCGCAGTGTCGGCATTTTTTAGTAGTTCTTGAGGGGTTCTGCCGTCTTCCGGATAGAACACAATACCTAAGCTAGCCCCAAGTACAAACTCTTGTTTGTTAATCATAAAAGGTCTTGCCAAGCTATCTAATATGGTTTGTGCAATGCGCGTGATGTGATGAATATCAGTGGAATTATCAATCAACATACTGAACTCATCACCACCTAATCGGTAACATGTGGCTTGGGTGCCCGCTATTTTTTGTAACCGTTTGGCAATTTGTTTGATCAACACATCGCCTGATTGGTGACCCAAGGAGTCGTTGATTTTCTTGAAATTATCCATATCCAAACATATCAATGCATGTGGTGTGTCCTTGCGCACAATATTGCTATGACTTGCTTGAAAGAAGGATCTGTTAGGTAATTCCGTTAAGGGATCAGTATTCGATAATTTGAGCAGCTCTTTTTCTGTGACTTTACGGGATGTGATATCTGAGAAGACCCCCACATAATGGCTGATTTTGCCATCCTCATCAGTGATGGCATCAATGTTCAAATCCATTTCATATTTCTCTCCTGCCCCACGCCGGGACTCGACTTCACCAAACCAATTACCTTTTTGTTGTAACGATTTTTTGACTTCTTCGGTGAAGGCTCCAGGATATTGATGAAACATTAAATAGCTGGCTAAGGCCTGCTCACGAGTTTCGCCAGTGTATTTACAATAGGAATTGTTTACAGAGATAAATTTAAAAGAGGTATCGGTGATAAATACACCATCCGAAATAGTTTCGATAGAGCGCTTAAATAATTTCAGTTGCTCCTCAGCTTCTTTTGAATGGCTTATGTTTTTTAATGTGCCCGTCATCCTTTGTGGTTGATGATTATTATCTCTGGCTACGACTTTTCCTCGGTCAAGCACCCATAGCCATTCCCCTTTATACGTTTTAGCGCGATAGGTGGTTTCGTAATGTTCTGTTTTTTCGTTGAGGTGTGCATGTAAAGACTGTTGCACTCGTTGAATATCGTTAGGGTGAATATTGGCTTCATAAGAGCTGTTTACTCTAATGTTATCTTGGGGAAAGTCTAAGGTGCCCCAGGTGTTGGAACGAAATACTTGTCCTTGGTAAATATCCCAATCCCACAGTTCATCGCCACTGCTCCAAAGGGTTAACTTTAATCGTTCTTCATTCTCAAGTATGGACTGACGTATCGCATTTCTAGAGCGGATCTGCTTGAATGAATATGCCAGAATTAGAAAGCTCAATACTGCATATAGGACTAAGGCATTTGGCTTTAACCAAAACGGTGGCGCGATGTTGATCTGCAGCGATTTTGCTTCAGACCAGTCGGCAAAAGGTGTTTTACTTTGCACCATAAATTCATAGTTGCCAAAATCCAAATATGAAAATTCAGCACGACGCAAAGACTCTGCATCGGTCTCTATCCACTTTTCGGATTCACCTAAGAGCCTGTAGCGATATTTAATTGCTTCGGGATTAACCGGGTTCAGTTGGGCAAACTTAAGGCTTACCATGTTAGATTCATACGGTAAATCAATACGCTTAGACAAATTAATTGCTGTCAAAAGTGGCGATTTATCTGAGTGAACAGTAACAGGTAAGTTAAATAAGCGTAATTGGGTGATAGCAGGGGCTTTACTTTTTTGTAACTGATTATCCATGACCTTCTGCTTATTGGCAGCCAGTGATAATTTATCTGGTGCAAACATTAACAATCCATCCGTGCCCCCAAAAAACACCTTGCCTGCAGTTGACAGGAAACCAGAACCTTCATTCAGCTCGTTGTATCCCAACCGTGCAGTGGCGATATTTTGTTGAAGCTCACCGGTTTCCAGTGAGATTTCATCTACCCCACCGTATACGTGAGATATCCAAAGGCTGTCTTTATATTTAATCGACTTGAGGATTTGATTGCTTGCTAAGCCATTTTCATTACTGAGACTTTTAGACACTCGGTATGTTGATTTGTCTAGTTTGATCATGCCTTGTCTTGTGGTTGACAACCAATAGCCATCATCGACTTCAATGACTGAATTAAAGTGCCTCACAGAGGTTTCTAACTCTATGACTAATTGCTTGATGATTTTGCTGTCAAGGTTATATAACACCATCCCTAAGTTGGTATTCAGCCAGAGATTGTTATCGAGATCCACATAAAGTGGCTGAATATAATTTACATTATTGCCCGCCAAATCAATTTCGTTGGCTTGTAAGTCTTTTGGGTCAATCCAATTCACTGTGCCATCGTAAGTGTCTATCCACATCCGCCCAAAAAAATAACCTAACTTTTCAATAACTGTTCCTGGATAAAGGGTTTTAACTAAGGTTAATGCAGTGTCACTCGATTGCTTATAAATAAAAAGTCCACCAGAGCTGGCAATCCAAATTTGGTCTAATTCATCAACCTCTAAAGCCCATATATAGTGTTCAAACTCGCTCAAAAAGGTCTGAAAAACATACTTCTTAGGGTCAAATTGGTTGATTCCGTTAGATTGGGTGCCTATCCATATTTGACCTTTAGTATCTTCAGATATTCCCCAAATGATGTTGCCTGACAGCCCTGTAGACTCAGCTGGAGTTTTGTTGAAAAATTTTATCTCAGAGCTACCAGCATTGTATCGGTAGAGCCCCCCTGCGAAGGTCCCTACCCAAATTGAATCATTAGAGTCTTTATAGAGACTTAAAATATGTGAGCTGTCTAAGCCAAAATTGGAATTATTTTGGGCATCATATGAAAATAAGATTTCGTTTTGTGGACTTAATATACTGATCCCTGTTTCGGTACCAAGCCAAATATTACCATTATGATTTTGTAATATACTTATTATTCCATTACCTATGATGGATGGGGTGCTTTGAGTATTCAGAAGCTTAACGGATGTGAGCTTAACATCAACAATATAGGCCCCGATGTCGGTCCCAAGCCAATAGTGACCGTCTATTTTTTTTAAATCAAATAAGTAATTCGCATTGATTTTAAGGTTCCATGGATTCGGCTTTTTCAAACTAAATAAGGTGTTAGAGGCGTGTTCAAGGATAAAAATCCCGTTAGCTAACGTGCCCAACCATGTTTTATCTGGCTCACTAAAAATGACTTTAATGTCTGCCGGTAGGTTTTCACCCTTTACTGTGAGGGGGGAAAACGTGTCCGCTAGAGCGTCATAAAGATAAAGGTTTTTAGCCGTGGAGACTAATAAATTGCCATCTTGATTAAGGGCAAGGGTATAAATTTCATTACTGTTTAATTGACTATTATCTTTATTATAATGGGTGAAATTATCTTGTAAGGGATTGTATCTTGCCAGTCCGTTTTGAGTGGCTACCCAAAGGTGACCTTGTGAGTCCAAAAGTAACTTTTTAGTGAAATTATTCGGTAAAGAATGGGGCTCTTTTTTAGAATGCCGGTAATTTTTGAATTCATAGCCATCAAAACGGCTTAGGCCTTCAAAAGTGCTAAACCACATAAACCCATTAGTGTCTTCTAAACTGTTAGTGACTGTATTTTGTATTAAGCCTTCAGACTTAGAATATTTAACAAAGACATTGTTTGCGCCATGAACGCAGGTAACTGAAAAGATTCCTAGTAACAGAATTAAAACAAATCTATGGAATGTTAATAAATAGCGAATAAACACTTCTCACCCAGTGGTAGTGAACTAACTTGTAATACTTTAATTTACATGGCAGTACGTCATTTATTCATGTTACAAATATGCCATAATTTATGGAGCGGCTACAAGTATTAATCTTGTAAAACGGGCGTCTTATTGAGAAAAGTGGTTGTTTACTATTTTTTTAGCTGATCTACACCAATATCAAAGGTATTGGCTGTTGGATTTAAAACGTTGAATGTTGGTTATGACCTCGGTTTTGAATGAAATAGGGGCATCTTGTCCTGAGCTGAACAATATGACTTCTCCAAAACCTTGTCGGGATACGAGTGAAATCAGGTAGGACTTGAGCTCATAAAAATCAATATCTAAGATAGTTTGGAACATTTGAGAGCTGTATGTGAATGTTCTGTCTTGATTGCCTATGGCCATCCACAACCTCTGACTTTTCATACTTAGATTTGTGTCTTTCTCCATTAATTGTTGCATCACGCCTTGTTTGAGCGCATCCCATACATGACTATATTGGTTAATGTTTGCAACGATTTTATGAAGAAACACATGGATTGCATCAATAAGGTACTCAACAGGATGACGGGGGGATTGAATGTAAAAGCCTATGCCAGGATGCTGGTTGTAGGGTATGTAGCCACTACCGACTAAGTAACCAAGTTGTTGCTCGGTGCGCAGTTGATTAAAAAATGGGGAGGCAATTAATTGTTCTGCAAGCATGGTCAGGGCCACATGTTTGAGACTCATGTCAGGGGCTTGAAAGTAGACGACAACAGCGGGATCTTTATGTTGGCATTCTACTTGGTAGGAAATGACTCTTCCGTGTCTAATATCTGTTACACCCCTGTGAATTTTGGCATATGTTGCATGCTGCATTCTGAATTTCTTGATATTAGCACTGAAACTGTATGCTTCATCTTTACTCCAATCACCAAATATCAGTCCTTCTAAATGAAATTGATTAAGTAACTTTTCTTTAGTAATCCGAACATCATCAGCTGTTAAATTTTGCATGACCTGAGCCATTTCTGATGGGTCGTGGTTCTGTTGTTGCATAAGAACAGAAAGTTTTGAAAAAAGCCGGTTGATGGGTTTGTTTAATAGTGCGTTGGATAAGCCCTGATATTGTTTGGCTTTCACCTGAGAAAAACCACTAGAAAAATCTTTATTGGCAACTATTTCGGTCAAAAGATTAGTACAGAACTCTAACTGGTTTGCACTAAATCCATTAGTTTGCAGAGAAAAACCTCCTTGATGAGAATATAAATGAAAATGTAAGCCTGCGAGGTTCGCTTGATAATATTTTTGGTTAAGTTTTTCGTTTAACAACGCTACCCATAATCTTTTAGTCGTTGTGACATCAATGCCTTCATTTACAGCTTGGCAATCAAAAGTTAAGAAACAATCCCCTTTGGGCTGATGAAATTTATCGTCTTGTCCATACCAAATGTCTAATCCATTCTCGCTAATAATTTTTTTGGGAACAATAAATTCAGGGGCAATGGGGTTTAATGGTTTGCAAGGGGGTAAAAATTGATTGGCTTTTGGTAGCACAAAGCTTGATTGCCAATTACCGCTAAGAAAAGACCTTAGGCGTTTTGCTTCAATGGGAACAACACTATAAGGCGTATTATACCATTTGGCTTTATGAGTGGTTTTGACACAGGGATGAATTATTTTTACACGCATATTTTTGGGGTAGAAAAACCCTAACATGTGTAAGACGATATCCACTGCTGGTTTATCCAGTATATAATCGCCTGCAATTATGTGTTGTGGTGGGTATTCGAACATGGAATGACTGAAGTGTGATGCTTGGTCAATCGCTTTGGCTTGTTCGGGAAAGTCCGACATGAGTTGATTGAGGTTGGCGGTTTCTTTGATCCTCCAGCTGGCAATACCGTTTTCTTTGATTAATTGAATATATGAGAAAATCGCTGTTATCACTTCGTCGGCATATTTAATTCCTTCGTCTGTGAGCTGAAGGTTTATATTGAAGTCTTTAAAATTACTACCTTCAATGCCACCACCGGCACTTAAGCTAGTGGCCCAATTTTTTGTTTTATAAAAATGTAATAGCCCTCCTTCTCCTTCATCACCTAAAATATGGCTTAGGACAATTAAAGGCTTACTTCTGTAGTGAGAATGCTGCTGAGGAAGTGCAAAGGTTAAAATCATTCTTCGCACTGTGTGTAAAGGCAAAATATTGATCTGCACACCTAGGTTTTGCTCAAGATAAAGCGCTGGAAGCGGATCGCCAGGTAATTTATTATTTGAAGGCCAATTAGTAAAGTGTTGACGAACAGATTCTTCACTGACTGACAGCTGTTGCTGACTGACTAAACACAAACAAGCATTTTGAGGTTGGTAGTAACGCTCAAACATCCGCTGTAATTTTTGTTTGAGTTGGGTAGGACTAAATGGCTTGAATGTTTGGTGATTACCCACAGAAAATTGACTAAAAGGGTGAGCAGGGTTGCATGTTTCTTTATGCACTTGATAAAGACGTTTTAAATCGTCTTTTTGTTTTAATAAAAATTCGGCGTCTATCACATTGATTTCTTTTTCGATAAGAGACTCGCAAAAAGAAGGTTTACTGAGCATGGCGTAAAAATGCGTTAAAGCTTGTTGTTCATATTCAGCTGCAATTTCATAAAAGTAACTGCTGTATTCGGTCCCTGTTAACGCATTAATACTGCCTCCGTGGGTGGCAATGAAATCATTAAACGCGTTGGCTTGTGTGAACGTATCGTTGCCCAAAAATAGCATGTGCTCCAATAAGTGACTGATGCCATGACAATCTTTGTCATCATTGAAGTGCCCCACGTTGAAGGTAACAGAGCATGCACTTTTTACACAATTTGGGTCTTGCACTAACAAAATTCGCAAGCCGTTATCCAGTTCAATATGGATAAATTGCCGATTGTTACTAATCAATTTGTTCTTGACCAACTGATTAGTAACAATGTTAAGTATGACCATATCTTTACTGATGGTGAAGTACATCAAGTTGTTATTCATCTACGCTCATTGCCTGTGATTAACAGATCAATGGTTGAAAAGTTATCATATGATGAATTTTCTGAATTGGTTATTTTACAAAATATTTTTAACATATTATGACGAGAAATTGTATAACGTGTTGAAAGATGTTGATTTGGTTAATGTGGATGAAATTTCACCAAAAGATAGAAATAATAACGGATTTGGTAGTACAGGAATATGATTACAATAGGATATAGTACAAGGGTGTCAAACCCCCAATTACAGGAGTACCTAAAAAAATCGGCAGGTAATCCAAAAGTTCAAGTTATTGAAAAGGTAAACAAAGGTGAAAAAAATTTATTTCAAGTTTATAATGAAATAATTTCCGAATCAAAATTTGATATTGTAGTTCTATGTCACGATGATGTATATTTTGATACAAATAATTGGTCACCTAAATTAGTAAAACATTTTGAAAAATCTGATTACGGAATTTTAGGTATGGCAGGAACAACTCGCATGCCGTCAAGTGGAATGTGGTGGGAAGATAGGTCAAAAATGTATGGTATTGTAAATCATGAAAGTGGTGGAAAAAAATGGGAATCAAAATATGCGGATTCTTTAGGTAATGA
>ENA-OSIY01001764-OSIY01001764.1-marine-metagenome-genome-assembly--contig:-NODE-1764-length-11445-cov-7.762755_pt1 | contig 11445 bp, 4 predicted proteins | sample MGYA00237884_ERZ534233 | MGnify/ENA primary metagenome ERZ534233 (study PRJEB26412, sample SAMN06343840) | marine metagenome | isolation source: estuarine water | place: USA: Columbia River Estuary... | reverse complement strand
GTATCAACATCATCAAGACGAGCTTTAACTGTTGCCTTTGCACCCTTTGGATTAGTTCCTAATTCACCCTCAATAGCTTCAATTGCATCATTAGCATTTGCATGTTGGGCGGCATGAGATGGATTATTTATTGCATTGTTAGAGGTTGGATTTGTAAAATTGTCTAAAGATGTAGGGTAGTTAATAGCCATTATGGAGTACCACCATCAATTACTGGATCCATTGGATAGGTTATATTACCCACAGAATAAATTCCGCCGTCGTATGTATGAAGATGATCGGCTAATCCTGATATTGGAGTCCAAGACACGCCATCATATACTCTAAGTTCTTCTACAGCAGTATTATAATAAATATCTCCACGACGTGCACCCGTTGGGTCTGTGGATAATTCTACTGCATTAAGAGGGACTAATCTTTTTACAGACATCTACTCCCCCTTATCCTACAATTACTACCGTATATGCTCCAGCTGCTGGTGCGACTGTAAACCCTAGCGTTACAACAGAAGTTGAAGTTCTTACTACATCACATTCTACTGTATCAAAAGTTGAAGTATCATAAACTTGAACTGAAACATCCCGTGCACCTAAATTGTGCGTAACGGGAACTTGAGTTAAAGTTCCATTTCCTATTGTTGCTGAATATTTTCTTGTTACTGCGTGATAATTAGTTCCATCATTTGTTGCTGTCCACTGATCTGTAGACTCATTCCATAGTAGGGAAACGTTAGTTGATGTTCCACGCTCTATTTCAAGTCCTGCATTTTGAGATGGTGCGCCAGCTTCATTATTATTTAAAACAATAATGTTGTCGTTTAATGTTGTTGTTTCTGTATTTACAGAAGTTACTGTTCCGTTAACGGTTAGGTTTCCGCCAACAGTCAAGCTATTTGTAATAGTTACATCATCTGGCAATCCGATTGTAACTGTTGTTCCTTCTCCAGAAGTTGGGCTTACAGTTACTTCGTTTGCAGTTCCTTGAATATTTGCTACGTAATCGCCTGTGGTTTGTGTTCCAAGGTTTACATTATTTATAGAAATTGCACCTGATGATACTGTAAAGTCTGCTGTTGCAAATGAAGCGACACCCTTAGTGGTTGTCGTTGCATTTTTTGCAGAAATTGTAACTGTATTATTTGTTATGGTTGTATCAATTGGGTCTGTGCCAACAATTGATAGTGTGTCTGACAGCAGATTAACTGTGTCAGTTCCTGTATCTCCTGAAATTGAAAGTGCTGTGGCAAGAGCTACTGTTCCAGCTGCGGTTAATCTACCTTGTGCGTCAACAGTAAATGTTGGGATAGCTGTTGAGTTACCATAACTGCCAGTTGTAACAGCAGTATTAGCAATACTGAACACTGTTCCAGTTAGGTCAAGTCCTGTGCCAGCTGTGTATTGACCAGCACCAGAGAACTGTGTGAATACAATTGCTGTTGTGCCAACAGTAACAGGAGAGTCAGTAGTACACACCCATCCAGTATCTGCTTGTACTGTGCCTGATTCAATAAAGGTAAATGCACCTGGAAATTCTGCCGCGGTATTCATATCGCTTGCACGAGTCAGTACAAATGGTGAGCCAGCGTCGTTGGTAGTAACAACATATATACCGTTGACTGGCGCATTTCCTGATGTTTCGTTCTTGATCAGTACTCTTGCTCCAACAGTTGGCTGAACACCATCTAGTGTCAGTGCGCCGTTGGCTGTGGCTGTGATTGTGGCACCTACTCCTGCTGTACCATTGCTATATGTATATGTTGGCAAGGCTGCATATGATGCTACTACCACACTTCCTTTGGGTGACAGTCCACTGGCAATTGCGTCAACATAGCCTTTGTTGGCTGCGTCTGTATCCTGTATAGGAGTTGCAACACCGTTAATAACAACATTACCGTTGCCTGTTACAATGTTACCTGTGGTTGATAAGTTAAGAGCACCTGTAGATATTAAAGTTAGTGCTGTACCAACCACAGTGTTGGTGTTGACATTGCCACCAGTTACGTTGCCAGTTGCTGAAACCAAGCCACCGGTTAACACATTGCCACCTGCAACATTGGCTGCACTTGTGATGTTACCAGTTGCTGAAATTAATCCAGCTGTTAGCAAGTTACCACCGGCAATATTACTGGTTACATTTAGGTTACCAATAACATTACCACTTAGGCTCATGCCAGTTGCATTCAAGTTACCGCCGTTTACGTTGCCAGTTACTGATACTGCCCCAGCTGTGTTGATGTTGCCACCAATCACGTTGCCTGTTGCTGATACTAAGCCAGCTGTGTTGATGTTGCCACCAATCACGTTTCCTGTTGATGTTACTAATCCACCAGTTGCAAGGTTAGCACCGGTAACATTGGCCGCTGATGTGATATTACCAGTTGCTGTTACTAATCCACCTGTGTTGATGTTGCCACCATCTATGTTACCTGTTGCACTTACTAATCCGCCTGTTAGCAAGTTACCACCTGTGGTGTTGCCTGTCACTGTCAAGTTACCCAGTGTACCAACACTTGTCAAACTAGAGTTAATAACATTGGCTGCTAGTGTGTTACCTGTTAAGTTGGCAGCGTTCACACTAGAGGCTGCAACACCTGTTAACTGTGAACCATTACCAAGGAAGAAACTTGATGCGTCAACAGTGATGTTGCCAGTTGCGCTGACTGTGCCGCCAGTTGCAATATTTCCGCCAGTTACGGTGCCAGTTGCTGTTATCAGTCCAGCTGTGTTTACATTGCCACCTGACACATTGCCAGTTGCGGATACTAATCCACCAGTTAACACGTTGCCGCCAGTTACGTTACCACTTGCACTTAAACTTGCGGCATTAAGTGCACCTGCTGTTGAAATATTGCCGCCAGTGATGTTACCTGTTGCTGAAATTAATCCACCTGTTGTGACGTTGCCACCTGACACATTGCCAGTTGCTGAAACCAAACCACCTGTGTTGATGTTGCCGCCAATGACATTGGCACTGGCAATAATATTGGCGCCGGCTACGTTGGCAGAACTAATGATGTTGCCAACAACAGTCAACTGACCAGTTGATGTCACTGTCATACGTGGGGTCAATACGGCATTGGCTAGGCCAGTGCTGGCCTTGGTAGAAAACACAATCTCTGAAGAGAATGTACCATCATCTTTTGACGCAATTTGTGCGCCTGGACCAAATGTTGTGTTGCCAACATAGTTGTAGAAATCAATGGCTGCACCAGCACCTGTACCAGCACCGGGGTTGATCAAGTCAAGCACTGTGGCAATTGCGCCCACTGAGCTTTCAACAAACATACCTGGGGCTTCTTGTGCCAACAAGTTTACAGATGTTGCGCCAATTAATGCATTGCCAGCAGTGATAAAGTTACCACTTGTGGTGTTGCCTGTCACAGTCAAGTTACCCAGTGTACCAACCGAAGTTAAACTACTAATGACAATGTTTGAAGTCAGTGTGTTGCCGGTTAAGAATTCTGCAGGAGCTGCAATACTTGCTGTGGCAGCGGCTGTTAATTGACCTTGTTGGTTAACTGTGAATGTTGCAATGTTGCTTGAACTGCCAAAACTACCAGTTGTAACAGCAGTGTTGCTGATGCTGAATGTTGTGCCAGTTAAAGTTAATCCTGTACCGGCTGAATATTGACCAGCACCAGAGAATTGTGTGAACAAAATTGCTGTGGTTCCCATTGTAACTGGGGCATTTGTTGTACAAACCCAACCAGTGTCAGCATTATTAGTACCAGCTTCAATGAATGTGAATGCGCTAGGAACTTCAGCTGGTTGGTTGAAGTCAGCGGCACGAGTTAGTACATAAGGTGCGCCGGCATTACCAACCGTGGTAACAACATAGATACCGTTGTAAGGGTTGTCTGCACCTGTTTCGTTTTTAATCAAAACTCGTGCATTGGCGGATGGTGTGTTTCCGTCAATGACAAAAGCACCGTTTGCGTTGGATGTAATGGTTGCACCCACTCCTGCTGTGCCGTTGTTGTAGGTGTATGCGGCCAATGCGGCGTAAGTTGCGTATTCGCAACTGGCTTTGGGATCAAGTCCAGATGCCACGCTGTCAACATAGGCCTTGGATGCGGCGTCTTGCGCCTGAACTGGGTCACTTAATCCGTTGATATAGGTGCTGTTTAGAATAACATTACCAGTGGGCGATAAACTAATATTTCCTGTGGACGTTAAAGTTATGCCTGTACCAACAATACTGCTGGTTAGAACGTTGCCACCAGCAACGTTGGCTGCACTGGTAATGTTACCAGTTGCTGAAATCAATCCACCTGTAACTATATTTCCACCGGCAACGTTGGCTGCACTTGTGATGTTGCCAGTTGCTGACACCAAGCCAGCTGTGGTAACGTTTCCACCAATGACATTGCCGCCGGCACTGAGTAGTCCGGTTAATATTGCATTTCCACTGATGACATTACCTGTAGTTGAAACATTACCAGAACTGGCAATAACGACTACGTTGGCGGTGACTGTGCCGGTTACACTTAAACTACTGTTGTATACTAAACTATTAGCAAGTACATTACCAGTTAACGCATTTTGGGTTACCTGGTTATTCTTAATTCGGGTTATATTTGGCATTTTATTGCATCCTTGTTACTGCTCTTTCCAACTGTCTAAGACAGTGTTCTACATCTTAATACTCTATTTACCACAACTCAATATTTCTACTGAGTAGGGTTACATTATCCACTTATTGCGGCACCTAACACCACTCTTTTCCACGCTCCGCCGGTAAAAACTGCCAGGCAGGCAGCGCCCGAATCTCCATTCTGTACATAGATCATTTCGCCTTCGGTGCGCCCTGTTAAGGCATCTGCTTGACTCACGGTGTACAGTGGCATTTTTATACTGCGCCCTGTGCTGATGTCCATGATACCGTTGGCGGTAATTTTGGTTCTCACAGTGTTGTTCACTGTGAATGATATTTCTGGAACATCATTGACTTGTACAGAACTGTCGGCGTCTGTGTTATACAACGATCCCGGGGTGGCCACAGCAGATGTTAAAAATCGTACGTCAACATAGTCACTGCTCAACGGTGCTTCTACAAAGGTAATCAAGTTGCCAGTAACGGTATACCCATCGTTGGGTGTTTGTGTTACACCGTTAATTGCTACCATAATGCTTGGGGCAGTGGTAGCTTGATCTAGTGTGTAAACAGTATTGGTTCCATCAGGCGTGATTTGTTGATCAGTTACTGTGATATTGCCGGCGCCAGATCCAACAGTCTGCCAGCTGCCTGCGGCATAGACTTCAAGTTCGTTCAGTGTAGAATTTAATCGTAACGTTCCAGAGTCAACCGGGGAAGGTCGTTGTGCGGTATTGCCCACTGGCACCACAAATCCTGCGCCGCCAGTGATTTTAACAATGCCAGTACCGTCAGCAGATATCAATATATTGCCGTTGCTGCCAGTTGCCACTGTTAACGCAGATGTGCTACTGACCGTTGATGTAGTTACATTTCCGGCAGTTACATTCCCTGTAACGCTGAGCAATCCAGTGATGTATTCACCTGTGGAGGCAAAAACTGCCACATCAGATGTGCCTGCAATCCCTACTGTGACATTGCCGTTGGCAGTTACACGTACATTTGACGTGCCGTTTTGTATTGAAGTAGCATCAATTCCGGTTAAAAACGAACCGTTACCTAGTATGAATCCACCAGAAATATTGGCTGTGGTTGTGATATTGCCACTGGCACTTACTACACCACCTGTCAATATATTTCCGCCAGTGATGTTGCCCGATGCGCTGATTAGCCCTGTGACATAAGCGCCGGTGTTGGCAAATACTAACACATTGCCTGTGCCGCCAATTCCTACTGTGACATTGCCACCCGAACTGACCACGTTAACATTTGATGTTCCGCTACTGATGCTGGTGGTACTGATTCCCAATAATCCCACATATCTATAACCAACAATATAGATACTTTTGCCGGCAATCCCCCCGGCAATCTGGCTTGGTATATTTGCACCGTTGAAGTTTAATATTCCAGATTGATAGTCAAAGAACCAGGTGTCATCAGTTCCTGATCCTGCTGCAAATAATTTTGTACCTGCTGTTTGTGGATTGAGTACGCCTGTGTTGGCCACATACACTTGTACTAGATAATTGTCTCCAAATTGTGTGGGAATCCAGTTGGTTAGATTGGTTTTCCAGGTTTGGTTATCCGGGGCTGTTAGGTCTTCGGTACATTCAACAGTAGCGGTGTATCCACCACCACCACCGTCTTTGTAAACTTGCACAAGACTGGTGGTAGACGCCGGAGGAGTACCGGGAATGTCTCCGCTTTGTGCCCAAATAAGATCGCCGCGATACAACAGCGGGCTGGCAATGCTTTCATTAAACGCTTCTTTAGATGTGGCTTCAGCAGTTTTGGTTACCCCGTACCCAACTTTTTTCCACAGGTAATCTAATTTCTGCGATTCGTTAAATGATGCAGCCATTATGTTGCCGTTCCTATTTGCAGATCAGTAATTGTTTGTCCGCTGGCCAATCCAATTCTAATTAAAATATTATTGCCTGTGCTGTTGGCAGCATTTTGTGATCCTAGCGTCATGGTATAACCCACATTTGCAATGGCAGAATTCAATGGCACCACATCCGCACCGGTTAGAGCACATCCGTTGCTGCCATTGCCACCGGTACCACTGGCTCCCGGGACTCCCGATCCAGCATACTGTGTGAATCCTTCCAGCCACCCATCAATGGTACTAGTGGGTCCTGGATAACCGGGAGTAGGTGATGAGAATCCACTTTTATCTATAGTGGTTCCTGGTGCGGCAACCCATAATCCGGAGATGCCTGTGGTTGTTGTTAACTTGACATCAAAGTTGGCCAAACTGGGTCTTGCAAATGCAAATGTAAAATACTGTGTTCCCGACCGACTGGTGCTGAGATCAGGACCCACTGGCAAGAATCCAGTTGATAAATCTATGGCATAGTGTTTTAATACCCCGTATCGAGTTACTGCTTCGGGTGTGCCTGCTATTGTTTGTGCTCCGGACCAGGCGTTGGCTGTGTAGAAGTTGGTTGAGTTAGAGAACGCCGGAGTATTACCTGCGGTACTCATAATCACTCGCACTGCTGCCTGTGTATTTCCCGTGGTTGATGCAGTGAGTGATTGCTCGTTAACTCCTGAATTTGCCCCAGCGTATGTTTGTATCTTGGTCACTAGATCAACCGCAGTACTGGTGCCTATCACATTGAATATGTTGGCTTGTAGTGTAGACACTGAGTTGTTGGCTCCGGTGATGTTGGCTGTTAATGTTCCAAATGTGTAGTTTGATGCCACACCAACATTGGCATTCAAATTAGAACCTGTAAGGAAACTGCTGCCAGAATTGTTAATGGTGGCCAGTGATTTGGTCTGAGTTGCTGACAATATCTGTCCCGATCCTTCAGTCACTGTTCCTGCTGCCAGAACAAACGGGTCTGCGCTTCTGAATGTTTGGCCAGACAAGTTTGCCACAGCCAAACTAGAAATAGTCACTGTGGGTGAGCCGGTGTTGTAGTACGGTATTCCGGAAATATATCTATAGGTACCTGCTGTGCCTTCTGCCATGGTCAAACTACTGGTAATCAAGGTTGGTGCAGAATTTAAATTGTCTTTGACAAATCCCACATAATTGGTATTGCCAGAAGTTGAATGTACCATCTTGTAGTTGTTATACCCTGTGCTGAGACTGCTCAATGCACAACTGACGTTGGCATTGAATACCTTGTAAAATCCAGTGGGTACTGCGGCATTGGCCACATGCAAGTCTCGATCAGCTGCCACTATCAATGCGCCCACTGTGCCTACTGTGTTGCCGGATGTGGTAAATGTTACATTACCTGAATCAGTGTTGTTTACATATGCACTTAGAATTCCTGCAGTTGCGGTATTGGCATTAATTACATTGCCAGCGGTTACCACAGGCGTACTGGTGGCAAATCTTGTGACCGATGTACCATTTGCCGGTATGTTGCCACCCGATGCATCGTTTGCACCAGCGGCCAATAACGGACTGGTGCCTTGGCTGGCTGTTGTTATGGTCAAGTTTGAAATGGTACTGAGATTATTTGGCGCAGTGGGATTTGCTAAAATTGTTATGTATGACGTTCTAGTTTTTGTATTACTTTGCAGTGTTGTGCCCGGTGTGCCATTGGCTTGCAATGCCACAGTTTTAGTGCCTGTGCCGGCGTAGGTGTGAGTGGTGTTGGCAATACTTGATATTCCATTTGACACAGAGCTATCACCCCAGTTCCAATTATACAAACTTCCAGTAAATGCCACATTTGGTGTGGAGTCGTTGCGGAAATTAAACAAAGCACGATCATTGCTGTTGCGATAATCGGTATAAACATAGCCAACTTGAGCATTGGCAGTGTATCCAGTGGCATCAGTTTGTATGTTGGCAGTTCCAATAAAATCAGCACGTACTTCTGGTTCCACTGTGATTGTGACATTGCCGGCTTTAAACGGACTGGTGCTATATCCTGTATACAACCAAAGATTGGCCACATAGTTCACTGTGGAGGCTGCATTTTGTTGACCTGCGGTCAGTGCAAAAGAGTGTACCAAGTTGGCTGCTCCAGGGTTTCCAGCAAGACCAGATTGAATGTTAACGTTGCTGTTGGCGGTTGAATCTCCCCATTGCCAATTGTACAATTGTTGTGCGCCAAAACTTGCAGTATTTCCCGGTGCGCCGCCAGTGTCATTTCTAAAACTTATATTGCCGCCGGCAGTGAGATTGATCACATTGGTAGCATTGGCAGTAAATGCTGCCGTTTGTTGTGAGTATACCTTGACATTGGTATTAGCACTAGTTACCGTGACATTTGATGGACCGGCTGTGGTACTGGTTCCAGATAAGTTAATACCGTATATGGTATCTGTGTTGGCACTGTTGGTGTAGGCATGTGATGACGATGTCCAACTGTTGCCTGGATTGACTGCACTGTTGCCATCACCATAATTTATAGAATATGTTGTGACGTACTGACTGGTATTGGTCAATGTCACACTACTGCCAGTGTCTAAGCTGGTAGGTGACGTTGAGAATGCCGGAATAGGCGTTGGTGTGTACAGAGTGATATAATTAGTTTTGGTTACTGAGTCCACAGATCCTTTTGCACCCAATGCCGCATTACCTGCGTATGTTCCGTTGGTATTGTAAGCAGTATATGACACAGTAAATTGCCCGCCACTCACGTTGCTATAGGTGTGAGTTGCAGTAGGACCTGATGCAACAGTTGTGCCATCACCAAAATTCCAGATATAACTGTTGGGATTTCCTACCTGGGTTGGTGTAAACAACACTGTCATTGGACTTGCACCGGCAGTTGTATTGCCACTAAAATTGGTATGTCCCACAAAAGTGCTATTGGCCACATTTAACGTCACTTGATTTAGATCATCTAATCCATCTGTGACAAATGTACTGGTGGTCCACCCATCGTATGCTACATTTGAGGTGAGATCAGTATCAGTTGGTGTGCCCAATGATATGCTATTTCCAGTTCCGCCGGCTGCCACAACCCCGGTAAGCAATGATCCATTGCCTGCAAAATAAGTTCCGGCAATGTTGCCTGCACTGGTGATGTTTCCAGTCACACTCAACGATGTCAGCGTGCCAACTGAAGTTAAACTGCTGGTTACAACCGATGAGTTTAGTGTTGTGCCACTCAATGTATCTGCTGGTGCAATTACCACTGCGGTATTTGCCGCGGTCAATTGTCCCTGTTGATTCACCGTGAATGTTGGGATAGCAGTTGAACTGCCATAACTTGTGGCTGTTACCGCGGTATTAGAAATACTAAATTGGCTGCCAGTTAGTGTTAGTCCTGTGCCAGCGGTGTATGTGCCTGCCCCAGAAAACTGTGTGAACAAAATAGGTGTGGTACCAACAACAATTGCGGACGACGAGTTGTTGGTACACACCCACCCTGTGTCAGCATTGACCGTGCCATACTCGGTGAATGTAAATGCCGAATACATTTCAGCTGGTTGATTAAAATCTGTAGCGCGAGTTAATACATATGCAACAGATACAGTACCTGCTGTGGTGCATAGATAGATACCGTTGTATGCGTCAAATCCTCCTGCCGAGGGTTCATTTTTAACCAACACCCTATCATTTAATGCAACCGCTACGCCATCAATGGTTAACACTCCCACTGCGGTTCCGGTGATTGTGGCACCCACACCCGAAGTACCGTTGTTGTATGTATATGCTGGTAATACAACATAAGTGGCCGTAACCACTGATGCTTTTGGATCTAGTCCTTGTGCAACTGTGTCAACATAAGACTTGGTTGCGGCATCTTGATCTTGTGCCGGATCTGCTAGTCCAGTAATATTTTTGCCATTGACAGTGACGTTGCCAGAGGGGGCCAGGTTCAATGCGCCGGTACTGGTAATTGTTACACCAGTACCAACAATGTTGTTGGTGTTGACATTACCACCGGTCACGTTACCAGTTGCGCTAACTGTGGTTCCGCTTAGTAAAATAGCACTAACGTTACCACCTGAGATATTGCCCGTTGAGCTGATCAACCCACCAGTTAGCAAGTTACCACCTGCAACATTACCAGTTACATTTAAGTTACCAATAACGTTGCCACTTAGGCTCAATCCTGCGGCGTTTACATTAGCACCTGTAACATTACCACTTGCACTTATGCTTGCGGCACCAAATGCGCCTGTTGTTTCAATGTTACCACCGGTAATATTGCCTGTGGCTGAAATTAGACCACCTGTTAATACGTTACCACCAGTTACATTGCCAACAGCACTTACTGTACCGCCTGTGTCAACGTTGCCCACTGTGGCTGTGCCCGAAGCACTGATTGTGGTTGACTGAATAGTTGTTAAGTTAGCGGTGCCAGTAGTGGTGATGTTGCCACCAGTGATGTTGCCGGTTGCAGTTACAATACCAGCAGTGTTGATATTTCCAGCAGTGGTATTACCAGTAACAGACAAGTTAGCTAGAGTACCAACTGTGGTCAAACTTGAGTATAAGACATTAGAACTTAAGGTATTGCCAACTAAATTGCCGGCATTTACACTTGCGGCTGCTACACCAGTTAGCTGACTACCGTTACCAAAGAAATAATCTCCAGTGACATTGCCAGTAGCACTGATAATTCCTGTGACATAAGCGCCTGTATTGGCCACGACCAATACGTTAGAAGTACCGTTAACACTGGTTGTTACATTGGCATTGGCGTTGACTTTTACATTTGAGTTGCCGTTCTGAATCAGTGTAGCATCAATTCCAGTCAACTGACTACCATTACCTATAAAATAACTGGCAGTGATGTTGCCAACAGCAGATGCATTGCCGCCCATTGATACTGCATTGGTAACTTTGTCAAATGTAAATCTGTCTCTTATACACATCTGACGCTGCCGACGAATAGAGAGGTGTAGATCTCGGTGGTCGCCGTATCA
>ENA-OSIY01001762-OSIY01001762.1-marine-metagenome-genome-assembly--contig:-NODE-1762-length-11450-cov-5.691638_pt1 | contig 11450 bp, 9 predicted proteins | sample MGYA00237884_ERZ534233 | MGnify/ENA primary metagenome ERZ534233 (study PRJEB26412, sample SAMN06343840) | marine metagenome | isolation source: estuarine water | place: USA: Columbia River Estuary... | reverse complement strand
ACCGAGATCTACACCTCTCTATTCGTCGGCAGCGTCAGATGTGTATAAGAGACAGGTTTCTTCTTCTAACCCTGATTATCCAGTACCAGTGGGACAAGTAGTTATTGCCATTGACCCAAGATATTTTAGACCAACAGAAGTTGAGTTGTTGATTGGAGATCCTTCAAAAGCAAAACAAAAACTGGGGTGGTCTCCAAAACGTGACTTAGCTCAATTGGTTAAAGAAATGGTGGCCTCTGATGTAAATCTATTTCAAAAAGATAAATTGTTGCAAAATGCCGGACACGCCATTAAGAATTGGAACGAATAAGATGGAAAAAAGCGCGAAGATATATGTGGCTGGTCACCGCGGTATGGTGGGATCGGCAATCGTTAGAAAATTGCATAAAGAGGGATTTAGCAACATTATTACTAAAACTTCGAAAGAACTCGATTTAACGAATCAGCAAGCCGTTGCCGACTTTTTTGCAGCTGAAAAACCCGAATACGTCTTTTTAGCTGCTGCTAAAGTTGGTGGAATACATGCAAACAATATTTACCGCGCCGATTTTATTTACCAAAACTTAATGATTGAATGTAATGTTATTCATCAATCTTATGTTCAAGGTGTTAAAAAACTTTTGTTTTTAGGCTCTTCATGTATTTACCCTAAAAATGCTCCTCAACCTATTAAAGAAGAGTATTTGTTAACCAGCGTTTTAGAAGAAACCAATGAGCCATATGCTTTGGCGAAAATTGCTGGCTTAAAAATGTGCGAAAATTACAAAAGACAATACGGATGTAATTTTATCTCTGGAATGCCGACGAATTTGTATGGTCCGAACGACAACTACGATTTAAATAACTCACATGTATTGCCTGCTATACTTAGAAAATTTCATGAAGCAAAAGAGGCCAACGCCCCTTCTGTTGAAATTTGGGGAACAGGTAAGCCTCGAAGAGAATTTTTACATGTAGATGACCTTGCTGATGCCTGTTTATTTTTAATGGAAAAATACGATGGGTTGCAATTGGTGAACATTGGATATGGAGAAGATGTAAGTATAGGCGAATTAGCCGAAATAGTGAAGAAAACTACTGGATTTGGTGGCTCTATCACAAATAATACATCTAAGCCCGATGGAACCATGAAGAAATTGATGGATAGTTCATTTTTGAATAACTTAGGATGGAAACCGAAAATCGATTTAGAGACAGGTATTCAGCGAGTTTACAAAGATGTTTTCATTGACAAAACCGAAGCAATAACACTTCGATAATTCTAACAGATGAGCGAGCTTAAAATAAAAAAAAGAAAATCTTGGCAGCTCTTCAGTAAGCGCGACATTATAGACTTAATTAAGTACAAAGACCTTCTCTTTACTTTGGTGAAGAGAGATGTTAATGTGGTCTACAAGCAAAGTGTTTTGGGTTTTGGTTGGGCTATTGTTAAGCCCCTCATTCAAATGGTAATTTTCACCTTTTTATTTACCTATATCGCAAATGTGCAAATGGACGGAGACAATGTTCCTTATGCCGTTTTTAGCTTTGTGGCATTGGTGCCCTTCACCTATTTTTCAGCGGCACTTACTGCCTCTACTTCGAGTTTGATTAGCAATGAAGCGTTCATCACCAAAGTGTATTTCCCTCGAATAATTATTCCGATAGTACCTATAATTGCCAAATTGGTTGACTTCGGCGTAGCCTTTGCAGTGTTAATTGGAATGCTTGTTTACTACTATTATAGCAGTCCGGGAAGCATTAACATAAGTTACAATATACTTGTCCTCCCTATTTTAATAGCAATGTTAGTGGCCTTTTCTTTAGGAATTTCCTTGTGGTTTTCGGCGATGGCTATTCAATATCGTGATTTAAACCAAATCGTAACCTTTTTAGCACAATTAATGATGTATGCAGCTCCCATTGTATGGCCCTATTCTAGATTGATGAGTATTGCAAATGACGCTGAAAAATGGATAGGGATTAAAGGATTTGCGAATTTTATTGAAACAGCTTATAGTTTTTTTCCATTGGCTGGAATTATTGAAGGCTTCAGATCCGCATTAATTGGAGGAAGTGCATATGGAGAAATGCCTTACGGATTGTTACTCAATGGAGGAATTACTACATTATTTTTACTAATTACCGGACTATACTTCTTTAGAAGCAAGGAAAGTATATTTGCAGATGTTGCCTAATGGAAAAAGAAACTGTAATAAAAGTCAGCAATTTATCTAAGCGCTATCGTATCGGATTAAAAGATGAGATGCACGACAGCTTAGCTTCTTCTATTTCAGCGTTTCTTAAATCACCGTTTAAAAGCTTTAAAAAACTTAAAAACCTAAGCAATACTTCCGATGATTCTGAAGACATATTTTATGCCCTAAAGAATATAAGTTTTGAAGTAAAAAAAGGAGAGGTACTAGGTATAGTAGGAATGAATGGTGCTGGAAAAAGTACTTTATTAAAGGTTTTATCTAGAATTACAGAACCATCTACAGGAGAAATTGAAATTAAAGGAAGAGTAGCTAGTTTATTAGAAGTAGGAACTGGTTTTCATCCCGATTTAACAGGAAGAGAGAACATTTTTTTGAATGGAACTATTTTGGGAATGACCAAGAAAGAAATCATTGAAAAAATGGAAGAAATCATTGAATTCTCTGGAGTTCGAAAATTCATTGACACTCCTGTAAAAAGATATTCTAGTGGCATGCGCGTGAGATTGGCATTCTCTGTTGCAGCCAACTTAGATCCTGAAATTTTGATTATTGATGAAGTATTGGCTGTGGGGGATTATGAATTTCAAAACAAGTGTTTGGGAAAAATGCAAGATGTTGCCAATGGCGGTAAAACCATCTTATTTGTAAGTCACAATATGGCCGCTGTAAATCAACTTTGCACAAGGGCCATTCTTCTTAAAAAAGGAGAAAAAATTGCAGATGGAACGGTAGCAGAAATTATTGATTGTTATAGAGATAATTCAAACGCAGCTAGTAATTCAAACGGATGCGTAATTTTACAAGAAAAAACCGAGTTATCATTTCAACTCTTGAAAGCTTCTTTAATAAATGAGAAAGAAGAATTGTCGTCATATTTTGAACACGTTGAAAAAATAAAATTTGATATTGAATTTTTAATTTCAGAGCAAGCTTCAAATTATTATATATACGTTCATGTTAGTGATAGCAACGAAAACGTTCTGTTTGTTACTTCAGATGAGCATCTATCAGCAGATGGTTATCTGTGCGGCCAGTTACCAAATGGTAAACACAACTATTCTGTTGATTTTCCTGCTCATTTTTTTAAACCAGGACGATACAATATCACTATTAACTTTGCTAATAAATTTCACCCCACCGTTCAACATAATCAAAACATATTAAGTTTTGAAATTGTAGATACTAAAACCACAAGAGGAAGCAGGCAATTGTATAGAAAAGAGGCTGTAACTGCGCCGGAAATTCATTGGGAACTCAAAAAATAACAGCTTGCTATCAGATTCGTAATTTTGAATCAAGGATTAAAGGTAAATGATACGATGAAAAAACTAACCTTCAAAGAAACACTTGATTTAATCGCCGAACTAGAAAACAGCTTTCCTATTGATCAATTAATTTATGAAGATTTTAATGTTTGGCCTTTCATAAAAACAAGTATCACCAACAAAATTCTCAATTCGCAACATCAAGATCAAACAGCAAGTTCAACTAAGAATATTAAACAGAGAATAGGTGATGTTTTTTCTGCTTTTGCTAAACTGAAGGAAATTAGACAAAATATAAGAAAAGAGAAAAAAATAAAATACGACGAAATATTCAATTCATCAAACAGCCAAAATAGAATTATCTATTTATCAAACTCAAGTCACAGAACCCAAACATTAGACGGCAAACACTGGAACCCCTTTTCAGACAGCTTTGCCTCAACAATTGAGCATAAAGAAAATATCGCGATAATAGAATTCTCTGATTTAAAAACAACAAAAGAGCCTGCATTTGAAAAAATAATCCATGGCAATCAATTGTGTGAATTAGCAAAATATCGAAGACAAAAAAAAATTCTATTGAATTATGTAAAAGCGGTATTCGATAAAAACGAGAGAATTAAAAGTTCTACTGAAACAGACTTCCTTAAACGAATCAAAGAATTAAATCTTGATCGATACTTTGATTTTTCATTGTTCCTTTATGAAATACAATACGTGCAGGCGTTAAGAATAGAAATGCGCATTGTGTTTAAAAAATTAAAACCTGAATACATAGCATATGCTGTTTTTTATAGCTTAGAATCATTTGCTAGTACCCTTGCATGCAAAGACTTAAAAATAAAAAGCATTGAAGTTCAACATGGGCTTTACAATAAAATATTTTATCAATTGCCTGCCAAAAATTACGACTTATTGCCAAATTATTTCTTTTCCTGGAATAAAGAGCAAAGTATGATTGTTAACAATTGGGCGAAAAACAACACACGTCATAAAGCATTCCCTTTTGGTATTAGTAGCTTATCCTTCTGGATGAAAAACAGATCGGTTTTTAAAAATGAGCATAGCACGATAATTGAACAAATAATTAAGACAAATCAATCTTTACTATTTATAACTTTTACGTTTAGCGAATCCATTGAAGAGCAATTAACTGATTTGATTATCAAATCGAAAAACGAAATGTTTTGGTTTTTAAGGCTGCACCCTAGATTACGATACCATAATCTCGATGAATTTATTGATACACTTAAGTCAAATAATTGCAGTAATTACAATATAGAAAATTCAACAAAAACCCCCATGTATCCTTTACTTGAATGCACTGATTTTCATATAACATCAAGTTCATCTGTGGTAATGGAAGGACTAATGCTAGACATACCCTCTATTATAATTAATGATGCTGGAAAAGAATTGTACTATAATGACTATAAAGAAAACCCACTTATATACTTCACTCAAAACAATACCGAAATACTAGAAATAATAAAACAAAAAGGAAAAAGAACAAAAATCACCTCTGAACAAACAAATATCATTTTTGAAAACTTCATCAAAAAAAATGATTTACAAAAAAGCTAATAAAGTAATTTAGTGTTTTAACAGCGTGCTCTATGATAAAGAATAAATGGAATGAAGAAGGCTATTTAAATGGTCTGAACATCGTTCTGAAAATTGAAAAGAAATTCCCAACAGAAACTCTACTTTACAAAAGCATTCCAGTTTGGCCGTATCTTAGGTACCTTATTAATTTTTACTCCTCTTATTCCATCATTTTTGAAAAAGAAGAAAAGGAGATAGTGCATTTGTTTTGTCGAGCAAAAAGCAATTTTGACAATACACTGCAAGATTTAAAGGGGAAATTTAAATTCATCTGTATTTCTTCATCAATCTATGAAAACAAAAAAGTGAATCAGCGCTCTTTCAACCCTTTTATTGATTCATTCATAGAGCTTTCTAAGGACAAAAACGAGATATTAAATTTGTACTTCGATACAGAATATTCAGAAAAAAAAGACATTTCTTTTAATAAAAAAAGCAATATTGATTCCCTACTTAGTAGGGCAGATAAAAGAACATTAGACAAATGGAATAACAACCTAATTGACATTAGCCGGAGTGGGTTTCCATTAGAGCAATTCAACACATTTTTACACGATAATCAAATAGATTTCTCCTTTAATTTTCTTCTGTTTAGCGCTCAGATTGAAATCATGATAGAAAGAGCCTTAGAGTTTCAAATTCTTTTCAATAAACACGAAACTCAATATATTGTTTATCCTTCTATACAAGATGATATTTCATTTGCGGCAACTTATGCTGCAAAAAAAGCAAATATTAAAACAATTGAAATTCAACATGGCGTTTATAGTCAGCCTGTTTATAGCAATTGGATGAACATACCTGAAGATGAAATTCTTCTTTTTCCGAACATATTTTTTTCTTGGGAATCGGGCCAAGCCAGCATCATCAACGAGTGGGCTAATAAAACTAAAAAGCATATTGCCATAGATACAGGAATATTGTATCTGAAATATTGGAAGGAAAAATTAAAAGAAAAAGAAAAAATACCAGAGAAATTAAATGAATTAATTAATGTGCAAAACAAAACAATTGCATTATACACCGTTGGAGAAACCATTGACGAATGTGTACCTCAGCTGATCAAAGACACAAAAAACACAGTTTTTTGGCTACTAAGAGGCCACCCAGCAATAGCGCCCAAAGAAACGCTGCAGAACTTACTGAATTTGTTAGGTGAATATGATGGACTTAATTTTGAGTGCATTGAAAGCACAACATCTCATCTTTACGCACTATTAGAAAAAGTTGATTTTCATGTTACAAATTCTTCAAGCGTATTAATTGAAGCAATAAATTTCAGCGTACCAACTGTAGTGATAAGTGAAGCTGGAATAGCTCATTTCAGGAAAAATTACAAGAATGACCCTTTTGTGATTTTTGAAAGTGATATCGATAATGTAGTAAAGATTCTACAAATAAAACCAGAAAAGAAACTAGAAAAAGTCACAATTTCTTCGTCATTATATATTGACGATAGCATACCTGAATTCTGAAGCAGAAGCACCCTTATTTATATTTCACTTTTAGAAGAAGTCCATTTTTTTTAGCGCTTTCATGCAGTGCCATAAGCACCCTTAAAGTCTTCAAGGCATCTTCGCCCGAACATAAATTCACTTCTCTCCCTTTCATGCAGTTCAACAAATGCTCATAAGTCCCTATCATAAAACTTCTGGCATTACCGTAAGTCTTTTTATTGATATAATCGGGTTCGCGATAGGTAGAACAAAAATCACTAGATTTAGAGCCCACCACTTCAATTTCCAATCCCCACATGCTATTTAAATTCACCTTTCCTTTTTCACCAATCAACGAAATTTCACCCACACTATAATTATTAGAATCTACACAAAACAATGAAGCTGTAGCTGTTTCAAAATGCAGGGTGGCACTCACATTCATATCTCCTGGGGGAGCGGTCAAAAGGTGATTTTTTACAGCAGAAACAGATTTAACCTCTCCTAAAAAATATCTTAATAAATCAACGATATGTGTACCCCCATGAAAAACGCCATGATCGTAAGATGCCGTTGCCGCATAAACTTTCCCAATCGCAGTATCTCTTACGTATTCATTCGAAACGTATTCTTTGAATTGTTTAATTAACGAATCGAATCTTCTCATGTGATTCACAATTAATTCCACTTTCTTCTTCTTGCATAATTTGATAATACGCTCTGTTTCCTCCAATGAATCTGCAATAGGCTTTTCGCAAACAATATATTTCACTCCTAATTCAGCAAATTTTTCTATGTAAAAACAATGTGTATCAGGATGCGTTGCAATAACTACTGCATCTGGCATTTTGAAGGCACACAGTGCTTTTGGATCAGCAAAATGAGGCACTTCGGGATACAATTTATCTTTCCATGCCAAAGCCGTTGCGTCGTTATCAATTACACCCATTAATTTCAATTGAGAATTGCTTGAAATTGCTTCTGCATGACTTGCAGGTTTAACTCTAACCAAATCCATTTGAGCTCCCATACCTATCCACCCACAACCAACCAATGCAATATTGTATTTTTTCATCGTACTAATTTTGTATTTCAACCAACTTATTTGTTTTAATCGACAATTCAATAGCGTTCAGCAAGGCTATACTTTCACAAGATTGTTCTAATGAAAACGAAGCAAACTCTCCTATTCTTAAATTTTTTAATAAATAACGCAAAGTATTATGATAAAAATCTCCCCATGAATCTATAGCACAATGCATCACCTTTTCTGTGCCGTAAATACTTACATCGTAAAGTTCTTTTACTCCGTAAGCAAAATTCATGTTGATATGCACACCACTTTTATGCTGCGCAATAGCTGTAATAGCTTTATCTGTTTTTAAAGCATAAACAGAAGTGATACCTACCCCACAAATAGCCATTGTTAAATCGCTTACGTGAACCCCATAAAAAGGCAAATTTTTAGATTGCTGCGTTTGCAAAAAAGTGGAATCTGCTGGACCAGAAACAAACACTGAATGCAATCCTTTCAACTCTTGCAAGTCAATTTGCAAAGCATTGAATTCTTTTGAATGCAGCAAAGGTGTAAATGAACAAAGTGCTACATTCTTTTGTTTTGCCAAATCACTCAGCGCTTTAGCCTCTTTCCAATCATTGGCAAAAGGTTTATCTATATAAGTTGGTTTTAAAGCATTAATCGCTATAGTCGCTGGATAATAATGACTTTCGCCATATCGTCCTGAAACAAATACCACGTCAGCATCTTTGATGGCTTCTTCAGGAGTAAGGGCAACAAGCTCTATATTAAGCAGTGCTGCTTTTTCTTCGGCCTGTAGTTGATTTTCTCCCCAGAGACTTACAACTCTCGCTTGGCCAAAAAACTCTGATTTTGAATCATGTAACAATTCAGTATAAGCCTCGGTGTGGCTGCTATCGCAACCCAGCATTGCAATTTTTATCATTGAATTAAATTATTATCCCAAATAGCCATTTCAACGTAACGGGTTTTATTTTCATCGTTCCAATAATATACCGTTACAATTTTACCATCTTCTCTTTGTACCGACATGGGGTAACCCATATCCCAAAACGGACAAGATTCTTTGATGGTAATTGTATTTAAGGTATCCCAAGTTTTCCCTTCATCATTGCTCAAACAGGCCTTAACAGCAAAAGGTGATTTGCGATAACCGTAAGTACAAAGAATTTTACCGTTTTTCAATTTAATGATATTGGCTGGTTGTCCAAATATTCCTGTATGCTCTGGGTAAGTCCAGCTTAAACCAGCATTTTCAGAAAAAGCTTGCGTCAGCTCTCCAGTCCCGCCAATTGCCATGTACTGATCACTCTCCGATTGATATGAAGAATCACTTCTAATCATTGCCATCAATCTACCCATTCCTAAATTCAATACACAAACTTCGTTGTAATTTACACCTCTAAACATAGAACGAGTGCCATTCTTGTCTTCAGCTAAAAGTGCAACATCTCCCCAAGTTTTCCCTTTATCAAACGATCTTATGACGTAAGCCTTTTCTGCATTAAAACCCGAACTTTTATATACAGGTAAAACCCAAGTTCCATCTTCCAATTCACTTATTGCATCTCTACTAAACCACTCAAAGTCTCCATCAACAGAAATAATTTCGGGCTGAGACCAACTTTCTCCTTTATCATAAGAACGTTGTAAGGTTAACCCCAAATTACCACTTACTGTGCCCAAATCTGGTCGGTGCGCCAATAAAGTAGAAGCTAACTTATTTCTATCCTGAGTTGTTTCCACCTGAATTTCTATTGATCGCAACAATATTGTTCCGTCTTTCAATTTCGTTAGCGCTGGATCGTTAAATCCGTGCTGAGCGATAAGCACTATTTTTTTCTTAGCAGATAAAAATGATTGTCCGTCTGCTTCTGATGCCAAAACACAAATTCTTGAATCATTATCATGATGAGAGGGTGTATTCTTTTTGGCAGCATTTACACTTTTTTCACCTGCTTCGCGAAATGCAACCAATACCTTATTTCCATCTAAAGACACAACACTAGGAAAACTAGTGAAAAGATTTTCCTCCTTCTGTACTATGACATAGTCAATTTTCATAATTTCACAACGTTATTATTTTGAATAGATTGATGAATAGCTTCACAAACCTTAACAGCCGCTACTCCATCATTGAAATTAATCACCTCTTTGCTTCTATTGACTAAAACGTCTATGAAATGATGAATCATATTGGGAGTGCTTCCAACATACTTTCCATGTAATTCCACAAAATCGTGTTCATCTAAAAAAGTATTTTTCTCTGAAGTAAATTGCACAACAGAAGCTGCAGATATATTAAGTTCTATTTTACCCTTTTTTCCTTCTACATCCATGCGAGAATGTTGCTGCCCCAAAACAGGAGCGCCCAACCAAACAACCTCTACCACAGCTCTTGCTCCATTCTCAAACAAAAGATTGGCACTTATGAAATTGTCGTCTTTTCCAGATGAAGCAAAGACTTCCTTTACCTCTGAATGCAAAAACCATCTAAGAATATCAATGTCGTGCCCTGTAATCCAATAAGACATCGGCATTTTTCCTTTCACTCTTTTCGCTGTTTCTATATCTGGATTTCTTCGAGTATACAAATAACCAAGTTCACCTATTTCACCGCCATCGAGCAATGCTTTTGCTTGCACATATCTCTGATCGAACCTGCAGGTATGGCAAACCAAAAACTTCAAATGAGAATTTGCTTTTACCAACTGCTCCATCTTATCAAGTTCTTCCATAGAAATCCCCACTGGTTTTTCTATAATCACATTTTTACCATGTTTTACTGCTGCTTCAAAAGGAGCTAAATGTGCCCATTCAGGTGTGGTAATAAATACAGTATCAATTTCAGGATGATTTTGAAACATGACATCCCATTGATTATCAAAATACAGAGGAACGTTCAAAAAAGAGGCATTCTCTTCTGTTGTCTTTTTTGAATTACCACAAACGGCCACTATTTCGGCAAGAACACTTTGTTGAACTACTTTTGCGTAATTCATTCCCATTCTTCCCGGACCAATCAAAGCGCATTTAAGCATAAAATCTATTTTGTTTTGGCGCGCTGAATCAATTCATTCAGCATTGTTTTAATCTGTTCGTAATCCTTAATCAACTCTTTGTATTCCTTCTTGTTTTCCTTTTCAAGTGCCCTATCTAATATAGATGATATATCAACATGCATCTCTTTCACATAACTTCCTGTTGACCAGGCAGAAGATACATTCACTACTTCTACATGCATTCTATTTATTTCTGTCAATGAAGGATTTTTTTCAATTAAATCTTTTATATCTTCAAAAGAAAAATGCTTGTTTTTAGCATACAGAGATTTAAATATTTCAACAATAAAATCAAAATCTTCTTTATAATCAAGCGTCCATCTCCAATGATTGAAATTTTCGTTGATAGTAAAATTAAATGCCTTATACTTTTCGGGATGCTTAACAATATATTGAAAAGGTTGAAAACGCTCTGAAGATAATTCAGCTGCATTATTCGCTTCCAAATAAACCGATTTTTTTACCAAAATAAAATCGTAACCAACAGGATAATTAAATGGCGCAATTAAAGCATTCGACACGATATCTGCGTTTGAATTTAGATAATGAGCAATCCCTGTATCAAGCAATTTCGAACTCACAAGAGGACAATCACCACCTATCTCTACAAAAGCCTCTACATCCATTAATTCTAATGCAGCAGCAATGCGACGCATCACATCTTCTGGGTGACCACGAAAAACTTTAACGCCCTGTGATAAGCCATATGATTCAATTTCATCATCTACCTCATTCGTGCTGGTGGCAATAGTAATTTCACTAATAGATGCACAACCTTTTATGCGTTGAATGATATGCCCGATTAATGGAATCCCCTCCATTTCAATCATTGCCTTCTTAGGAAA
>ENA-OSIY01001760-OSIY01001760.1-marine-metagenome-genome-assembly--contig:-NODE-1760-length-11453-cov-5.883439_pt1 | contig 11453 bp, 8 predicted proteins | sample MGYA00237884_ERZ534233 | MGnify/ENA primary metagenome ERZ534233 (study PRJEB26412, sample SAMN06343840) | marine metagenome | isolation source: estuarine water | place: USA: Columbia River Estuary... | reverse complement strand
CCTAAATTTGAATTAATTGCAAGTTGTAAATTTCTATTTGGGTCTGAGTGGTCTATTATATAATCTAATACATCCCACGTATCTTTTGACATTAAAGGTTCTCCACCTGTGATTCTAAAAGTATGTAGGTCTTTATATAAATCCGGCCACCATTTCCAAAACGCATCAACATAAGGATTTAATTCACTATGTTTTATCGGCATTTTATTTTCACTAATATTGTAATCTAACGAATTAAATTTATCAGTTGTTGGATATGCACCATGCTCTTCAATTTCTTCCATCCACTTTGATGAAAATGCAGGAGCACAATATGAACACTTAAAGTTACAAGCGTTTGAAAATGCTACTTCTACATATTTTGGGTTATAATCATCTCTCCAATCCGAATTTTTAATTTCTTCCATAAAAGGATATGACCAACTTTCTGCAGATTTAAATGTTCTATCTGAAAATCTGTCTGAGTTGTCTTCTACTCCCCAACAATAATCACATTCTTCGGGTCGTTTACCTTCTAACATTTCTTTTCTACGTCTTTTCTTATATTGAGTATTGTGTAACGCAGAAGGGTTACGTGCAATCTCTTTAGTAGGAATTGGATGGGTACGAGGGTGGTGACACGAGTGAGTGTGTCCTAATTGTAAGTGCATGGTGGTTTGTGTCCATTTTGCCAAACACATACCATTACCTTTTTCGTTTAATGAATCACGTACACCAACATAAAATGGATTTTCACCCGTTAATGTTTTTTTGAGTTCGGTGTTTTTATTATTTTGTATTTCTTCTGCCATAACTTCTTTTTGTATATCTATATATATTACAATTTTACATTTATCAACTTTGCTTTTAGTGCTATTTCATCAATTGTTATTAACTCATATTTTAATTGAGCAATACCATCTGATTTATAATCCCAATTACCTTGTTGCATTTGTAAAACATATCTTCTTTCGTTTCTAGCCGTTGTTTCTCCCTTTGCCCACTTATCTATACCACCGACTTTAATTAAGCCTTCATCTTGATGTGGTAAACATCTTAATTTACCTGGTCTTCTATGTGGAATAATTGTGTAAGGAATTTCAATCTTTTCTGATTTTAATTCGCAACGTTTAATTTCACCATTTGTTCCATTATTGGATAAATCAGTTGCAACACGTGAATCAATATCTATATTAAAATCATAATGTAGTACTAAACCAGAAGATGGTAATTCATTTTGTAAATTTTCAACTTCTTCTTTTTCTAATTTACGATTCCACATCATAATCTTTGCTATATCACCTTTAAACCATTTGTTGGGTTCGGTTTTGCCAACTGAAGTAGTTGTTCCAATGTAATAATCATCTAAACCATAACTCTTTAAGCGGTTTTCATAATGAAGTGGTGATGTTGTACCCGTACCATGTCTTGCATCTGATTCTTTTCCATTTAAATAGAAGTGAATATTTTGTTTTGCCGAATCAATTGTTAACGTTACCCAACTCCATTGATTTTCGTAACGTTTCATCCATTGGTATAAATGATTTTGTTCACTATCCCATAATTGTGCAGTATATGCTCTACTATTATTATAAGAAATTCCATAATCAAAGCCTGGTCTTCTTATAATTGGATATTCACAAAATCTTCTGTCATCATCACCTATTAACCAAATGGGAACTTTTTCTTCTTGTTGATTTGCTCTAACTAAAACTGATATTGTATGTGAACGAGATGTTAGATTTCGAAGTATATTATTTTTTTCAATTTTAATATGAGATGCTTTACCATCAAAATGTAAATAATTTTGAATAGTATCATCATAATCCATATATGAATCATTAGCATATCCTTCTAAAACACATCTCCAAAAAAGGTCGTCGTCTTCCATTCCCCAATCCCAATAATCGTTTGAATATCCGTTAGTCCGTTCCACTTGTTCCTTTGAAAAAATGACTGCACCACCAAAATATTCCTCATATTTCAGTTTGTAATTCATTTGGGAGATATTAGTAGCAATGTGAATTGGAGTTTCGGTTGGAAATGAGTAATCACAACCCTCTTCGGGTATCATATCAATATCATGCCAAACTATATAATCACACCCGTCTTCAAATGCGTGTTTAGCTGCAACGTTTTTCATTGCACCCCTATTAAATAATTTATCATCCACTTGATGCCCAAAATAGATACAATATTCGATACCTTGTTCTTCAAGATATTTTCCTACTGCAGGAATAAACTCTTTTAAGTGAGTTTCTCTATTTCTATATGGTACACATACTCCTAATTTCATTATATACCAACAGTTATAATTTGTATATCTTTACCCATCTTTTTTTTGTTGTGTTGTGCAAAATTTAGAGTAGATAATCCATCATCTTTTGTTAATTCTGAGTTTTCCATTACTTCATTTATTAATCGAAGTTGATTCCACCTTGTATTATCAGTTTTCCAACGATTTCCATTAAACCCATTATTTTCATGATTAATAGATTTAAAAGTAGAAGGTTTTCTATGTGGTATATTAAAATCAATCCAGTCTATTTTATCGTTTTCGGCAATTTCACAATTAATTATTTTTCCTAAATTAAAATTATTAGATAAATCAATTAAAGTGTAATCTCGTATAAAGGCAGTATCATAATATGTTTTTAAATAATCACAAGATATATATTTACCAAAATTTTTATTTAATAGGTGTTCTGTATTATTTGTAATTTCAATAATTTCATCTTCACTTAATTTAGTGTCATAATATGCAAAATATTCAAATGAACCATTGAACCAATTTGGTATTAGTTCTCTTGTTGGATTACCTACACCAATATAAAAATGTTCTTGAATTTTATATTCTTTATTAAATTTTATAATGGGTTCGCTCTCACCTATAAAATTACCATCTTGATACATTTTTATTGTTTTACATGTACAATCATATACTAACGTAATATTAGTTTTATATGCAGGTTTTATTTCTGTATTTAAATAAATTGCTTTTAGTTCATCATCAAATAAACAAAAATTATATCGATTAAAAGATGTATATGATATTGCAAAATCGTAACCGGGAATACTAAAAATAGTAAACTCATCTGATTGTTTAGTATGGTCTAATTTTAACCTAGCTGGTTCAAAACAAATTGTTATTGAAAAATCTCTATGGGTAGTTATTATATTTTTTGATTGAATATATGAATCGATTCCGTTAAATTTTAAAATTTGAGAATTTTTATTTATATTTTTTATTTTTATAGTATCTAACTCTATATTATTGATTTTACATCTATAAAGTAAATCGTCATCTTCAAACCCCCATCCCCAATATTTGTTTGAATATCCATTTATTTTTTCAAAATCTTCAACTGAAAACATCGTTACTCCACCAAAATAAGTATCAAATGATTCTCTCATTTTTTCGGTGGTTTCTACTTCAAAATCAGTAGCAAGATGTATTGGATTGATTGAGTATGTGTAATCTACATCTAATGGAATCATATCTACATCGTGGAATACTACATAATCACAATGATACTTTTTTGCAAAAGTAAAACCGATATTAAGCAACATTCCACGATTAAATAATTTAGCATCATCTTGTTGAACTATTATTATTTTATACTCAATATCTGTATTATTTAGATATTTTGAAATAGTTCGATTAAATACTGCTAGATGTTCATGTCTATTTCGGTAAGGAACAATTATTCCTAATTTAGCCATTTATAGTTGGGTCTTTTGGTTTGGTAGTTTGATGCCATTCTGATAGGTAATACTGAACTCGATTACTCCACTCATCTTTATCAATTTCCTCAAACCAAATTGTCAATGCATCAAGAGAGTTAGCAATTTTTTCTAATGCTTTGATTTTTCTCTCTTCTAAAATTTGTTGACTTTCATCTAATTTTGCCATAACTTTTTTGTTTATTGTTTGTATATATAAATATATTTTTTTTTAAATTTGAACAATTATTTGTGATAATCTATCCCATTTGGAATAATCCCAATGTGAATTATGAACCATCCACTCCATTTTAAATTCGGAGTTGTTCATATCAATTTTCCAATCATTAACTTCGATTGCTTTATACATTTTTAAATATTCTTGCCAAAATGTATAATCTTCTTTTGTTTCCGATACTTCCTTTAATCGTTCCAAAACGGTTGAATCCCATTTAAAGTGATGGACTTGTATTAAACCCTCACCTCTACCAACGGGATAGCGTTTTTTATGTTTAATATTATACTTTCCCCAACTATTAGTCCCATCTTCAAATAATACATAATGTTGACCCGATGTTACGTTTACAGAACCTTTCATTACACATACTTTGTTAGGACACGCACCACTTAATGGATACCGGAAAAATCCAGCATTACCAAATAACTTCCAAACATTTGAGGTTGGGGTTACTTTTGGAAATTCACCACCTTCACCGATTCTATCTAAAAATCCACCTGTAATAAATTCCCATCCGTTTTCTTCACATTCGGAAATCATTTCTTTTAGTGGTTTTGGGTAAACTTGCAATTCATCATCATCTGATACAATCCACCACTCATTTGGTTTTGTAGATTTTACTAAATTATATAAATCCGTAACACGTTCCCAATTAAATTTAGGTTCGGTGACCACCATATAGGGTGTAATACCCAAATCAGTAATTTCCTGTAATATACCATCATTTTCAGATTGTCTGTAAACTACAACATATACTTCATCAACTATATCTTTATAGTGATTTAGCATATGTGGCAACATAGTAATATTATGTCCTACAACCGTAACTAAATTTATTTTTGACATCTTCGAATAAGTGTTAAACCAGTTGATGCCGGTTTATTTTTTTGTATTCCAAAATTAAATAAATCAAATGTTTCCCAATCTGAATTATCTTTAAGTTCCTTAGCAAATTTAATTGGTCCATGCCAATCATCAAAATCACCTCTATCTTTAACTTCATCCGTTACGATATATTTATCACCATAATTTGGGTCTGTGTCGTGGATTGAAATTATTCCGTTTGGAGAAAGGATTTGTGAATACATTTCAAAATCATTTTTTACATCTTCATATGAGTGTCCTGCATCGATATGTAAGTAATCAATTTGAATATCGTTTAATACAAAGAAATTATGAAATGCTTCTTCGGTGGTTTTGGTAATAATACGTGGGTGAAACGTTCTTCTAAAAAATGATTCTTCTCTTGCCCAATTTACATTTCCACCAACTCCGTTCATTGCATCAACTACAAACGTTGCACCTATATCACCCCAATTGTAATCACCATTACCTTCAAAGATTTTTGCTTCATATAAATCAACTCTAGCTTGAGTCATTAAACGAGGAATGAATCCACCACCACTACCTAAACATACGCAGTTCTTAGCTCGCATATACTGAATTAGTGAATATACAATCAACCCATCTCCTAAGTGTAAATCGGTTGCTCCATGAGACCAACGATATGGGACGGGTGAATATTCTTCTTCGTGTGATTCGTTAAATTCTAAATTGTTCGTAAGATTATTTCGAAGATAATCCAGTTTGTAAAGTGGCTCCATTAATCGAGGTTAGTATTACTAGCTTATAGTTAAATAAGTATTATTAAAATAGTATAAGTAAAAGTGTAGTAGTTATTAAGCTTAGTAGCTAACCCCCTACCCCCTTTATTATAAGTATGCAAGTTTGTTTGAAACGTATATAAATATATATAAATATATTGGGTTAGTTTAATAAAATACTACGAACCTTATCAACCCACTCATTGCGATTATCAAATTTTTTCATATAAGTTTTTATCTTATTGAATTCATTTAATCTTATTTCATACGAATCTTTCAAAATAGTCTTAATACATTTGTCAAATTCATTTTTTGTAGCTACCCTATATTTGTAATCTAATTCCGGTGCCCAATCTTTATTAATTATTGGTAATTTACCATAATCAACCGCTTGAAATATAGAATATCCGAATGGTTCTTGGAAATATGCTCCGTGGAATATACCCCAATTCTTCAACATAAATTGATGATGAATTTCAGGGTCCCATTGGTAAAAATCTATATTTTTAAAAGTGTAAGTGGTAGTATCTCTTAAATTTTTAACATCATATTGAGATGTCAAAGCAAACCCTTCATGATCATTTAACCAATGTAAACATTTTCTAGTCTCAGCTCGTGATGCAAAACCAACTTTACCATTATCTATGTGAGTAGTTAAATTTACATTGTGTTTGAATTCATAAAAATTTGGAATATTATAAGTATAGTTTGGAAACTTTTCAATCATTGAAGTAGTGTTGTTCCCAATCCATATTCTTTTTTTGAACGTTGCTATATATTCATCATAAAACTCAGCATCGATTTTAGTCTGTGTTTGTAGTAAGCTTAGTTCTGGTATTTTATTTATTACATCAACTAAATCTTTAGCATAAGCGTGGACAAATACTGAATTAAATTTATCTTCCCATTTCCATATATGATTTCTCATATGATAGTGTGGATGTAAGACATGAATTTCCATTGCAGTTTCTAACCATTGTTCTGTTTTATCAGGATCATCTCCGTGAAAATGAAAAACTAAACCTCTTGGTAGTGATTTATCATTGAAATTTACAGGTCGTTTGGAATCAATTAGTAATTTCCAAGTCTTTTTCATTGGTAAATTTGGCCATACGTGTTCTAAGAAGTGATTAACCCATATATCAGCACCACCAACAATTGTATTTCCTGCACCAGTTGTTATTAAAACTCTTTGTTGGTGTTTTCGTAATCCATTTTCAGTATATAAACGGTCTTCAGTATCAGTAAATTCATTTAATATTCGAGCAATATCATCTGTATCGATTTCTTCTTTATTTTCGAAATAATCAACTAAATTTTCCTTTAATGTTTGTAATGATTGGCCAATTACCTTTGTCATAATATAATAATTTTTACTCTATATATAAATATATTTTTTTTAAATTATTAATATTTTTTTACACAAATCCCCCACCTACAAAGCAATCACCTCCATAACTAAAATAACCATTTGAATCTATTCTACCATAAACAGAGCCATCGGAATAATATCCATTATATCCATTGAATGTCGAACCATCGGAATTATAATAAGTATTTCCATCCTGTAACGAACCTAAATAAGTGTATGTATATATTTGGAATACACCGGTATTACTTCTAAAATTACTACATGAACTATCACCATTATCCGATGCAATACTGAAATTATAAGTTGGAGTAGGATTGCCACCTCCACCGCCTCCGGAACTAATTGCTTTTGTCTGTGTGATTGATATGGTAGATGTCTGTAATCCATATCCACTTTGTGGTGTTATTGTTATAGTTCCAGTTCGGTTTGATGTAGTATCCGAATATGAGTCAATTGCAACATTTATATTTGTAGTACCAGTTCCATAAGTAGAAGATGGTGTAATCCATCCTTGATCATCACTCACATTCCACGCCATAGACGATGGTGATGTTGTTATTGAAATAGTTTGATTACCACCATTTGAATCAATAGTAAATGATGATGGACTTACACTAAACACTACCGGAAACAACTGCGTAACTACCGAAGATGCACTACCTTGTCCTGCGGTATTTGATGCTCTAAATGTAATTGTTGCGGTTTTATTAGCACCGGAATTATTATTATTTATAGCATATACCCCAACTTGAAAAACACCAACTCCTGCGTTATTTGCAGTTGCAGTCCAGATATTACCATATGGATGTAATACTTCTACATTCGAATCTATCGCAATAAATGCAAAATCACCACCACCATTCATTGATATTTCAGCAGTTGATGGAGACGTTCCCCCATTTACGTTGGCTGTGACTGTCATATAGTTGTAAGACCCATACGAGTTATACGCAATATCATTTGGTGTTGTAATTGAAACTGATGGGGTTATTGCAGGTGGTGTTCCCACATCTTGACTAAGTGTTGCAGAATCTGATACACCCCCACCTACTTTTGATGCGGTTATCGTAACACTTCTTGGATTTCCGTTATATCCAATTTCACCTGTATAATTTGGATTTAAGACAAATACAAAACTTCCGTTTCCTTGACCCGATGTAGTGGTGGGTGCATATGCCCAACTTGAATCATCTGTTATTTGCCATGAAGTATTCCATGGCGGTGATGTTTTTACATATAACGTATAAGATGTTCCTTGTCCACTTAAATTATATACATTTGTAATATCATTTCCATTAGCATCAGTCAAACGGATATATTCATCCGTAGCAGGTTGAACTTTACCCACGTCAAATGTAATTGTTCCACCACTATTAGTATATGCGTTTGGTGATGATGGTATTCCAATCGTAACCGAAATTAATCTTGATGTTGAACTTGCAACTTCTGCAAAAGAAGTTGGTGATGGTGAAAATGATGTTGCGTTACCCAATGAGTAATTAATAGAACCATATTTATCAATCGATACATCGCCGGTCCAATCACCCATTGTAAATGTTGCCGGAGGTTGCGTAACTATTACATCTTGTGGAGATGTCTGTTGTCCTGCATTGTAATAACCAGATGGAATTGTTAATTGAATATTTATAGTTCTTTGGGTATTTGTTGCAACCGTATAATATGAAGTTGGTGAATTAAATCCAATACCAGCAGCATTTCCTAAAATATAACTTACAATACCATTAGTAGAAATCGAAATATTACCAGTCCACATACTATATGAAAAGACAGGTGCTGCTTGTTGTGTAGTTGTTAAAGTTCCACTAACCGTGCCTGAATTTGTATAACCTGCTGGAATATTTACTACCACAACAGCTGTTCTTGTAGTATTTGATCCTACTAATGGAAAATATCCATTAGAATATCCAGATGCATATGTAATACTATTTATACTACCCTTTGTTGGGGTAGGAGCAGTAACCCCACCATTTGAACCAACTGAAAATCCAGCCAAACCCGCAGTAGTAAATGTAAATGGCCCATTATATGTTTTCCCATAAAATTCATCCATACTATGCGGTTTAGTTAAATTTAATTTTGTAGCAGATGAATCTAAATCAATTTGTGCTCCTGCACTTTGATTTAACGCAATATTCAAATCATCAAAACTAAGTTCACCTGAAGATTTTATAGTTCCCATTATCGGTTTTCTTTTAACTCCTTAATTTCAGTTTTCAATTCCTTTATAGCTTGAATAAGTAATGGAACTACTTTTTCATATCTAACTGCCATATACCCATCGTCTCTAGTCCCAACTGCTTCGGGTAAAACTTCGTTGATTTCTTGTGCAATTATACCAATATCATGTTTTCTGAAAAAGAATCCATCTTCACCTTTACCACCACTTTCAATATCAATAAATTCATCTGTCCAATCAAATTCAACTCCATTTATTTTATCAATTTTATCCAATGCATTTTCAATTGGAATTATATTTTCTTTTAATCGTTTATCCGATGTATAAAACGCAGTGATGTTACCAGTAGCAGTTATTGCACCACCAACTTCTAACATCGTTCCCGTTCCTGCATTTCTATCCATCTTTACATATTTTGATGAATCTCTACCAACTTGAATACCACCTGCTATAATTTCTACAAATGAATTTACCTCGGCAGTTGACCAAGATGCATCAGGCCTATTAGATGAATTTATAAAAACCCCACCCGTATAAGTGGATTGGATATTAATATTTATAATTTGAGTTAATTTAAAAGTATCCCCATTACCAGTAATTGTAATAGTTTGATTATATCCATTACTTCCATAGTATCCAGTTGCTGTACCTGAGGTTGGTCCGTAAAACGTAGAACTACTTGAACCCAAATTATATATTACAGATGGATTTGTTGTGCTTTGTAGTGTATAATAGTATGAATATTGTGCATAATATATAGTATATGAACCCCCATTTGGTATAAAAAAAGCAGTACCAGATGAATTATCAGTCAATGAAAATGAATATGTTTTACCATTAGTTGAAACCAATGCTGCATTATCTATGATATTTGAAATTGTAGCACCACCATAATAGGTAGAACCATCTGCTGGGCCAGTATATGTTCCACTATTTGTATATGTTCCACTTAAACTACCAAATGTATTATTTTGATTAATTAAAACGCGGGGTGCATTGCCGGAATCATTTAATGTAATAGTCTTTGAGGTGGAATCCAAAACAATAGCATTATTATTGGATGATAGTGTATTTGGACCAATTGCCCACCCACCAATATATCCAGTATTAACGGTTAATGAACCACCAAATGAACCTGATGCTGCCGATAAGTTTCCTGCGAAAACACCTGCATTAGCATAAATAGTTCCAGTAAATGTTCCACTTGTGGCCGTTACTGCTCCGGTAATATCTACCGAAGTTGCAGTTAAGTTTCCAGCAGAATCTACTTTGAATGGTGAGTTTGCTCCTAATGCTATACCATCGTTTCCCAAATAAACTCCAGCTGCATTTGATGCATATGATGATTTAGTACCTGTGTAAAATTGACTACCACCAATTGAGAATCCACCAATATTTCCACTTGGAGCAGATAATGCACCTTTGAATGATGCTGCTCCGGCAGATGATATTTTGAATTCTTTCGCAGAAATCCAACCTGCACCTAAAGTTATATCTCCTGCGTTAGTGGTGTATGTATTATCCGAACCGATTGTTCCTCTATATATTGCATTAGCAGAAAGTGTCCATCCACCCACATCACCCGAGTTGTGTGAATCGCCATTACTAAATGAACCAACTTTACCACCATCATTAGCAGTTGCTGGATTTTTAATAGTAATAGTTCCCACAATCCCCAATGTAGAACCATCCCAAGTTAAAGAGTTTGTAGCGGATTTTAACGACATTTTATACACACCACTATCACTACCAATGTATATACCATTTGCGTTATATACTCCTGCAGTACTTTGTCCTAATGAAAAATAAGGATACGCAGTACCACCCGAAAGTGTTATGTTTGCAGATGATACACCACCACTATTATTAGTACCGATATTTAATGTACTTTGAACATATGAATCCTCAAACAAACCAACTTTAGCAGCAACACCATATCCTGCGACGTTAAAATCATCGTGGCGTTCTTTGCCTAATAAGGTAGCATTTGTTTTTGGATATAACACAGATGGAAAACTCATACCAATGAGTCAGGACGGGTTTTCTGAGTTATTACTTGCGCTTGAGTATCTTAGTACAATAGATTCTCATTGGAAAGCTTTTGTTTCTGTCCGTTTAACTAACATTTAAGGAAGCACAATCATGAAATTTATTAAAGCCTCTAATCGTCAATTGTCATTTGATGGCGACACTCAAACCGCTCTCATGCTCATTGAATCCATTCATTGCTTGTAATTGCAAGAACGAGGCTTTGATAAGCGTGGTCAAAGAATACGTACGAGTGAGGGCTTGACAAAAAACGCACAAAGATATCGCATGAAATGTACCAAACAAATGAAT
>ENA-OSIY01001759-OSIY01001759.1-marine-metagenome-genome-assembly--contig:-NODE-1759-length-11460-cov-7.613371_pt1 | contig 11460 bp, 21 predicted proteins | sample MGYA00237884_ERZ534233 | MGnify/ENA primary metagenome ERZ534233 (study PRJEB26412, sample SAMN06343840) | marine metagenome | isolation source: estuarine water | place: USA: Columbia River Estuary... | reverse complement strand
TTATTTAAAAAATACGACAACATAAACATATTATTAAAAAGAAACGATGAAACATATGATACAAATGGTAGACTACAAGGTTTACAAGAGGCTCAAGAAATTGATTTGGATATTAAACAAACACTGGATGTTAATAACATACGTTATAGCGAATTTTCTGTTAATAACAATACTGCTTTGGACATTTACGGCTATTTAATAGAAAACAATTTATGAGAAAAGGTTTATTATTGGTTAGTTCTTTATTATTTAGCATTTTATTATTTGGGCAGGACATAGTGGTATTAAAACACACAAATTACACATCACACTATTCAAAATCAAAGAAATATCCTGTGATGGTAGAGTGGTGGGTTACTAAGGCTAAAGTTGCATGTGAAAAACCAATGGCTAGAAAAGACAATTTTAAACCAGACCCATTGTTACCAAACGAAACAAATTTATTAGAAGATTATAAGGGTTCAGGAACAGATAGGGGTCATATGATGCCAGCGGCCGAGAATTTATGTCAAACACCATCAATTCAAGACGAATGTTTCTATTTCTCAAATATGGCGGCTCAATATCATAGTTTAAACGCTGGTGATTGGAAGTCTGTTGAAACAATGGAAAGGGAATGGGCAAAAAAAGATGATAGTGTTCATGTATGGTGTGGTAATATTGGTGAAGCTAAAAGAATCGGTAGGGTCGCCGTTCCAAAGCAATGTTGGAAAGTAATTTATTTCGTGAAAACTAAAGAATGGATGGCATTTCTTTTTGATAATAACACATCTAAACCAGACGGATTATATAATAATTTAGTTCACAAATCTAAAATAGAAAAATTAACAGGATTTAAATTTAAGTAATGGTACCAAAAGAAATGGTTGTATACCAAAATAAATTATATTACGTATATAAAAAATTGAGGTCTTCCCAAATTAAAGAGGGATATCTTAACGAAGTTAAAGAATTTTGGAGGTGTGATGTTGTCGTTAAGAATAGAATACAACAAGACGAGAACTTATTATTTTTAAGGGAAATTGAAGAAGCTACAATCGTTTCCTAATTTCTTTAATACATATTTTTGTGTACTTTTCTTCATTCCTTTTCGCCTCTCGCTCGTATGGGTTGCGGGAATAATAGTATATATCTTGATAATACTTATAAAGTGATCTAGATTGTAAATAATGGGTATATTCGTGGATTACAGTTGATACAATATCATATAGCGTATTGCATGCTGGTTCGTGAATGGTCATCTTATTTCGATAAAAACAATAGTTTCCATAAACCATAGACTTTTTGTCCGTTCTTTTGCGTTCAGTAAATTCAAATTGTAGCTTAGACCTTTTTCTGTCATTTTCACCAAAAAACTCTCTACACCATTTCAATGCTAGAATGGCATATTGTTTTTTAATGTTGATATCACAGGTTCTTTTAGCCATTACTTGCTTTGTCTACTTTGATTGTTCTTGTTTTACGTTTAGTGGTTTTGGTGACCTCGTTAACTTGGTCAAAATTTTGTGCTATATCGTTAAGAATTGCTGCAAATTCATAATTTTCGTTTTCTTCATTCTTTTTCCACAAAACCGAAACGAAGCTTCTCAATTCGGAATCAGTTAGCTGACCCCTTAATTTCACTGCGTTTTTCATCAATTTGAAGACCATGTATTGCACTCCTAGTTTTTTGTCGCTGGTTAATTTAAAGTAATTTTCAACCGAAACATTGGATAAAATTGTGGAGGTTACGCTTTCCAAAAAAGCGATGAAAGATGGATGGTTTACATTTACATTCATTTGTCGTTTCGTTTTTAATAAATAGATTATAATATACAATTAAGCAAAAAAAAGGGGTATTATTTACCCCATTTGCCATTTTTTACTATCTGTGCAATTATTGAGTATACAGATAGGTCTTGATAGGTATCATCTACTGCTTCACCTACGTTATCTTGGGTACCTATTATGACTAACTGCTTTAGTCTTTGAATCTTATCGTTCATTCTAAACCATATACCCATTTGCGATAGGCTTCTGTCTTGTTCTTTGGTTAAATCCTTACCTAGTGCTATGTTATCTGGACCATAATTTGATTGCTTTTTACAAAATGTTTCATATTGTTCCCTCATTAATCTTTTAAATTCTTTAGTCATTTCAGGGTATTGGTCTTCAATGTCCTTTATTACCGGATTTACTTGATTTTTCTCTTCTGCCATAAAATATTAATTTTATTAAAATATAGTTAATTTTATTTGTAATACAAAATATTTATATAAAAACGTATTCACATGGAATTTGAAAAAAATTTAGATGAAAAGGCTGAAAAGCAAACATTTACTAAGTCAGAAATGCCAAAACACAAGCAACTTATCAAAATGTTAACATTTAGGGTTGTTCCGGCATATTATAAAGAGATAGAAAAGGTTGCTGGCCACAAAAAAATGTCAGTTTCTAAGTTAATTAGAAGCTACATCAAAGAAGGTATGAAAAGAGACAACGAATTAACAAACCAAGAGGATAAGGACTTTAGAGTAGAATAAAAATGGAAAAAATAGTGATTACAGAAAATATTATAAAAAATAAGATATTTGATGTCCTTAATGAGGAAACATCAAAGGTTAAAAGGGAGGATTATGCCAAAACTCAATACAAAATTGAGGAATTACAGAATTCTTTGAATGAAACAATGAGAGAATTTAGAAAATTAGAGGAATCGTTACCAAATGGGCTTAAAACAGTTGCGAATGGTAGGGTAACGGGTATTTCATCAAGTTTATCTAATGCTCAAAAGCTTATTTCCCAATTAAAAGACAAAATAAGACAACATAAGCGTGCTTCTTACGTTCAACAAGTAGAAGAAAAGAAAAAATAGCCATGAAATTTACTGATTTATTAAACGAAGCAAAATTAGGCCCATTTGAAGAGTTTTCATCGAAGCGATTAGCCGGTGCAACTAAAATCAGTAAGCAAGCTAAAGAGAAAGGTGGCCCATCTATGTTAACATACCACCATTTCGTGGTGAAATTACCATATTACAAGGACGCATCTGAAGGTAAGTTTAATTTTGATGTGACATTGAAGGAATTTGATACTTGTGTTAATACGTTGGCTAAAAAGATGGAAAATATGGGACAGGTTGAGTTTCAAAAGCTAGTAGGTCGCATTGAAGTACTTGGTGAATTGCTAATCAAGCATCGTTAATCCTCGGTAAACCCTTTGTTCATAAAATCTTTACCTTCTTCTGTTAAAAAAAAGGTTTCTTCAGTATTTTCGTCCTCATATGAATTAACGTATCCTTTTGTTTTTAAATCATATAAAATACTACCAGCAACAATACATCTAATAATTTCATCAAATTCATCATCGTTAAAGACATCGAAATTCGGGTCGTCGGACATATCTAATTCACCAAGTATAAACTTTTCAGTTAATTTATCTTTAAGATAGTTTTCTGTAAATGTTAAATTTTCAATTTCATAGTCGGTAAAAAAATTAGTCTCCTTTAATATAGTAATTACTTCCTGTGTTTTTTGTATAACTATGGGTTGGTACACCTTGTTCATAACTTCCAATATTGATTATGTATAAAATATAGATAAAATGAACGAAAAAAACAAATCGTAAACATTTTATATTTTAAATAAATTTACCTATATTATAGAAAATATTATATTGAATGAAAAAAGGTAAAAAAGGAAAAATTTTCGTACAAATTGCATCTTACAGAGATCCAGAATTATTACCAACAATTGAGGACATGCTTAAAAAAGCAAAAAACCCTGAAAATTTGGTTTTCGGTATTTGTTGGCAATATGATTCATCTGAACCAATCGATATGTTTGATGGTCAGAAACAATTTAGAATAAGTAAACATCATTACTCCGAAAGTGAGGGATTAGGATGGGCTAGACATATAACAAATACATTATATGATGGTGAAGAATACACACTGCAAATTGATTCACATCATAGATTTGTGCAGGATTGGGATGTAATTTGTTTGGAAGATTTTAAACAAGCTAAAGAAACATCTGAAAATCCAATCATATCAACTTACTGCACACCATTTGACCCAAAATCAGAAGAAAAAACTTGGATACCAACTCCTTGTTTAATGTCACAATATGAATTTAGTGGCGATAGGTTATTGATGAGTATGCCTTGGTATATTCAAGATTATAAAACAAAAACCAGAGTTATTAGAGCAAGAACAATCAGTGGTCACTTTTATTTCACATATGGTAAATTTATTGTAGATGTGCCATATGATCCAGACATTTATTTTGGTGGTTACACAGAAGAAACATCATTAAGCGTTCGTGCTTTCACAAAAGGTTATGATTTTTATAGTCCTTACAGAATGGTTATGTGGCATGAGTACACTCGTAATTATAGAGTAAAACATTGGGATGATCATGGCGTGGATAGTGCAACTAAAAAAACAAGTGGCCAAAGAGATGTTTATGCTAGAAACAAAACACGTCAATTATTTGGTACAGAAGAATATGGAATCGATATGGGGATTTATGGCTTAGGTGATGTAAGAACATTACACGATTATGAGGTTTATGGTGGTTTTGACTTTAAAAAATTATTGATACAAGATTACACATTAAAGGTAAAAGAACCCGCAAACCCATTACCATGGGAAGACCAATTTATTACTAATAAGTATGATATAAATCTTGAGTGGGATATTGAATTCTTTAAGAAAGCTGATTTTACAAATCCAAAATTTATGACATTAGGTGTACAGACGGCTTCGGGTATTGAATTGTTCAGAAAAGACTTTACAGTTGAAAATGAACCTGCGGTTTGTTACTTACACGAAAATAAATTTAATGCGAAATTTGAAAGTCAAGATAAACCTGGTAAGATTGTAATGTATTTATTTGATGAGGATAAGCAATGGTCTGAAAGATACGAAAAAAATATAAAATGAGAATAGCGTTTATTGTAATTGGAAACAGTAGAAGAAGTAACTACTTAAATGGCTTCAATCTTAGATATGGTAATGGTGGTGGTTCAGGAACGGATACAAGTTCACTTTTGATTGCTGAGTATTTAGCCAATCAAGGTCATGAGGTTGTTTTTGTTACTGAAAAATTAGAACCACAACTTGAGGCTGATTATCAAAAAAGAGGTAGAAAATATGTACCGGGGGAAAGTTTTTATGGTGTAAAATATACCAATATGGACTTTGATGGTATCGAAAATAAAACCTTTGATATCTTAGTTAGTATGTTATGGTTTCATGATTATGACAAATTACCAATCACAGTAACTAAAAGTTTAATTTATTGGTCTCACATGCAATGGGTTTATGGTATAGATCAAATAACTAATTTTGTAAAAAATAATAATTTATCATTGGGGTTTGTTCATATATCTGATTGGGAAAAAGGTATGACTGGTGGTCTAACTGAATCAATCAAGAACAAAGAGGAAAATGTTAACGTGCAAATTACAACAATCCCTAATCCAATTATGGATGAAATGATTGAACAAGTATTGAGTAGTAACCCAAGAAGAAAACCACATAAATTTGTGTTCCATGCTGCATGGGCAAGAGGCGGAAATGTTGCGGTTGAAGCTGTAAGAGAATTGAATTTTCCGGATTCTGAATTTCATGCATTTGATTACTTAATGGCAACCCATAATCATCAAGATTCATTTTTTAATTTACATAATGGGGTAGATAAGAAAACATTATTTACAAACATAGCTGAAAGTGAATATTTTATTTATCCATTATACACACCATATCAAGATGTACATAAAGATACGTTCTCTTGTGTTGTTGCAGAAGCGATTGCGTTAGGTGCAATTGTTGTAACATATCCATTAGGTGCATTACCAGAAAATTTTGAAGGATATTGCGCTTGGTTAGATTTCCCACCTGATACCAATCCGGAACAAATGCAAAAGGAAGCGCTAACTAAAGACTTAGATGGTAAATTTAAAATAACATCTAACATTGTTGAAAAAATTAACTTTTTGGAAGCTAATCCACACGTTAAAAATGAAATTAGACAAAAAGGAAAAGAATACATTGTATCAAAATTCAATGTCAACACTGTTGGACAAATGTGGGACAATTTAATTAGTAAATTATAGTATGAAAATTAATGAATTTTTTCAAAAAGGATATTACATAAATTTAGATAGAAGGCCTGATAGAAAAGAACAATTCGAACAGGAGATGGTAACATATGGTCTTAGTGGATTTTGTGAAAGATTTGCTGGTTTAGATTCAATAGAAGAACCCGACCATATTAAAAAACATTATTACTGCGCACAAACGTTTTATAACCTTTATAAAAAAATATATGATGAGGGTTATGAAAATGTTGTAATATTTGAAGATGACGCATATTTTTATAATGAACCAAATCAAACACCTGGTAATATTTTAGTGGAAAATGCATTAGATGAATTACAAAATTTTCCTGATTGGCAAATGGTATATTTTGGTGGTCATCCAATTAGAGAAGTTGATATCGTATCTAAAACTTTAATGAAATCACCAACAATTTTAACATTACATGCTGGAGGGTACAAAAGAAGTGTCATAAAAAGAATTTTAGATGAGTATAAACCTTTTACTGATTGTGCAATAGATGGTTGGTTAGGTCAAAGACATGATATTGTAAAATATCTTGTAAATCCGATTGCTATGCCACAGAGAGATGGTAAAAGTGATTTAGATTTTTCGGGTAATAGTGTTGGTGTGGTCATATTTAAAAGTAGCTATGAAGTTGTAAAGAAAAATTATTTATATAATGAGGAAAACGGGTAGTATGTTACAAAGCAATTATATAGTATCAAGATTACAAGGTAGAACTGGTAACATGATGTTTCAAATTGCAAATGGATTTGTAAAATCCCTAGAATATAACAGACAATTTGTTGTTCCTTATGCTGAATCATCTAGTCGACATCTAGAAAAAAATTTATTTAGAAAATTAGATTTTTTAATACCTCAATCTCCATCATCTGTTGATTCTAAACACATATGGGGACCATTTACACATGGTGATATGGAAGCGCCTGCAGACAACATGCCAACAGTATATGCTGGTTGGTATCAATCTGAAAAATTCTTTGGTAACTATTCATCAGTTGTTAAAGATTTATTTTCACCAACATTAGAGTTTGTTAATAGAGCAATAGCTGAGTTCCCCTTTTTGAATAATTCAGTTGTTGGTGCGATAAATGTTAGAAGGGGTGATTATCTAACACAACCAAGAAGACATCCTGTTGTGACATTAGATTATATCAATAAAGCATTAGAATTATTACCAAGATGTGATAAAATTTTAGTGATGAGTGATGATTTAGAATGGTGTAAACAAAACATTAAACAAGATAATTTAATATTTGTAAATAACTATTGGGATTGTGAAGGTCTATGGTTATTATCGTTATGTGACCATTTTATTATATCAAATTCGACCTTTTCTTGGTGGGGTGCGTGGTTGTCAAGAACAGAAAATAAAGTTGTTATCGCGCCTGAAACTTGGTTTGGTCCTGATGTTGCTGAAGACCCAAAAGATGTATGGTGTGATAGTTGGATTAAAATACCCACATATTGGAAAGATGGGTTTATTGAATTAAAAAATTAATATGTACGATTACTTAATAGTTGGTGCAGGATTCTACGGATCTATTTGTGCACATGAATTAACAAAAAAAGGATATAAGGTTTGTGTAATAGATAATAGAAATCATATTGGTGGAAATTGTCATACTGAAAATAGAGATGGTATTAATATCCACACTTATGGACCACATGTATTTCACACATCAAATGAAGAAGTATGGAAATGGATAAATCAATTTGTTGAATTCAATAACTTTACATTAAGACCTGTTGCAAATTACAAAGGCGAAATTTATGCATTACCATTTAATATGTGGACATTCAATAAGCTATGGAATGTTGTGACACCTAAAGAAGCTCAAGATATTATAAAATTACAATCTAGTGAAATAGATGAACCTTCTAACTTAGAAGAACAGGCGATAAAATTGGTAGGTACAGATGTGTATGAAAAATTGATTAAACATTACACTGCTAAGCAATGGAGAAAAGACCCTAAAGAATTACCAAAAGAAATTATTACACGTTTACCTGTTCGTTTAACTTATGATAACAATTATTTCTATGACAAATATCAGGGTATACCTATTGGTGGTTATACACAAATATTTGAAAAATTATTAGATGGTATTGAAGTTAAATTAGGGGTTGATTATTTTAAAGATGAATTACCAGAACATAATAAAGTAATTTATACTGGACCAATTGATAAATATTTTAATTACAAGTATGGTGAGTTAGAATATAAAACTACAAGATTTGAACATTATATTTTTGGTGCGGATAATTATCAAGGTTGTGCCGTTATGAATTATACGGATAGTGAAACAACGCATACGAGAACTATAGAACATAAACATTTTGAACCTGACGTTAAAACCGAATTAACGTGGGTTACATGGGAATACCCAACGCAATATAAAGCAGATGTTACCGAACCATATTATCCTGTGAACGATAAAGATAATAACGAAATGTATATGAAGTATAAAAATGACGCGAGTGCTTTAGAAAATATTCATTTCGGTGGAAGATTGGCAGAATACAAATATTATGATATGCATCAAGTAATTTCATCGGCATTGAATTTTATCAAAACAATATGAGAGTAGCATATATCACAGCGATTTTTGGTAACTACGAATTAACGTGTAAACCATTTGTTCAACAAACTATTGAATCTGATTTTATATGTTTTACAGATAATCCAAACATAATATCAAATGGTTGGATTATTGATGCCACGACATATCATGATTTATATAAAAGTCCAATTGATAATGGATTATATAACAATTCTTTAAGGAAATTTGGTAAATTAAAAGAATTAGAAAATAGACATACTTTTAATATTGCAAAATATTATAAACAAGCTTGGAAAAATATCCCTAGACTACTTGAATATGATTTTGTAATCTGGTTAGATGGTACAATAGAGATTTCAAAAAATTATGTGTCTGAAAAAATGATACCACTATGTCAAGAATATAAAATTGTTAGTTGGCACCATGAGTTAAGAGGTGGGTTGTTATTTCACGAAGCGTTTTCTTGTTATTTAGGTAAGTACCACGATAGAAATTATCTAGGACAAGCTCAGCCATACCAAGATGTTATTGCTCAATATCATTCTTATTTACAAGAAGGTTATGATGAAAATTTTTGGAAAAGATTTCCTAGAAAAGAAGGTAGAGGTAGAGGTGACCATTTTGGTGTTTGGATTACATGTTTTGTTGCATTTGATAATCGCGACAATTATGTCACTAAATTTTTAGACAATTGGTATTTGCAAACACTAAAATATACAACACAAGATCAAGTTGGGTTTTCTAAAGTTGCACAAGATTTATGTCTTGTACCATATACATTACCAGATGAAAATATTAAAGGTCAAGACCCACACGTAGAAACTGACATTTTCATAAAACATGACCATCATAAATAAAAAAAGGTTCTTTTAAGAACCCTTTTTAACTTCTTTTTTTTCCGGTGCTTTTAAACCTTCTTTTGTTTCTGTTTTTTTGTTGTCTTCGGCTTTTATTGCTTTTTTGTGTTTATCAAGAATTTTTTGTTTTTCTTCTGGTGACATGTTAAATACTGACATAGTTATATTGTTTTTTTATTTATTATTTCTAGAGCATCGCTCATTTTATTTTTTATTAATTTGCATAATTCATATTGTTCTCTCTCCTCGTATACCACAATCAATGTTCCTAGAATTTCCAAATATAATTCTAAATCGCTATCATATGATAAAATAGTGCATGTGTTGTTATAGTCACTTAATAAATCTTCATCTGCAGCCATTAAAAAATTAGTAACTAATTCTAATTCAGCATCATCGTAATTATCAACATTTAAAACCCTTGTAGCTTGAATTAAAAAATTGTAGCTCATATTATAAATATATTTCTAATTATTCTTTTATTTGTTTATCTAATATTTTAAAACAATCAAAAAAGCCATCCAATTCAGATTCTTCTCTTGTATACCTAGATTCCTGTGCTGGTCCATACACAATACCATTCCTTAATGATATTGAAAATACCCATTGATTAAAGTTGAGCATTTCAATGTTTAAGTAAATGCCTTGTTTATCGAAAAATTGATATAATTTTTTATTATCATACAGCTCAAGTGTAACTAAACTTAATACCCCCACATTTGGAAACATAATTTCCTTAAATTTTTTAAATGCGTTTGGGAACAAATATTCAATAACATACCAATCCATATAATGTATATTATAAGGAATATTTTTTAATTTTTTAATTATTAAATGATAATATTTTGATTTTGATGAAAATAATTGTAATTATGAATAACTTGAAATGAAAATAATTGAATATTATTACAACGATGCAAATAGGATGTTGTACGTTGAGTTTTCTTTAGATGTTGATGATGATAATTTTTATAGGGTCTTAGAGCTCCATTTTAATGATATGGAGTACTATTCTACCGAAATTCTATATGAAGGTGAGATGGGTGAAATTGAAGAAAATATGGTTGAAGATATAATATCCCAATATTTGGAGGATAATGACCTACCTGAACAACTAAGTTTGTAGTATTTATTAATATGGCTAATAAAAATTCAAAATTAAAGGGAACTAATCTCGACAATATTGTTAATGAGGTGATATTGGAGATTCGTAGACATGGATATGGTTACGATGAAATCAATTCTTTACATAACGACCTGAATCACGATGAGGATGTATGGTTATCAGATAATACCGGAGATTTAAGTGGTGAAGTTGTTAGAAAAGCGCAATATTTAAAAAATATGTTAAATGATGCCATACGTAAAGAAGATTGGGGTTTAGTTCATCAAGCAATTTTGTACTTAGACATAAAAATGATATAAAATGAGTTTTTTAACAGATAAAGGGAAAACCCAACTAAAAGAATTTGCGTTATTTGTGATTAAGGAGCTAGGAATTGAAAATGCCCCTACAATTGCTATTCAAAATGGCCGTGGGAAGCTCAAAACGACCGCAAATTACGACTACAATAAAGAGAATAAGATAATCAAGGTTAATGCTCACAAAAGGGCTCTAGTTGATGTTATGAGGAGTTTAGCACATGAGCTAACTCACCACAAACAATTTGAAGATGGTCGCCTTAAAGTACAACCACCAGACATTGGGGGTGAAATTGAAGATGAAGCAAACGCAAAAGCAGGTCAATTCATTAAAATGTACGCTAAAAAAGACCCAACAATATACGATATAGATTAAAACTTCGTTTTAAATCCAAATTTCCGTATTTTATTACAACCAGAGGGGATATCAAAGGAAAACTTTGATATTTATAATTTATGAAGTTGTATCTATCCGAGAAACAAATAGCAAATCTAGTATCAGTATTACATG
>ENA-OSIY01001756-OSIY01001756.1-marine-metagenome-genome-assembly--contig:-NODE-1756-length-11469-cov-6.464185_pt1 | contig 11469 bp, 15 predicted proteins | sample MGYA00237884_ERZ534233 | MGnify/ENA primary metagenome ERZ534233 (study PRJEB26412, sample SAMN06343840) | marine metagenome | isolation source: estuarine water | place: USA: Columbia River Estuary... | reverse complement strand
TCATTTGGTCAAGGAAAATCTGTTCTCATTGGTGAAATAACCAACAAAATCCAAATCGGCAATTTAGCAGGATCTAGACCATTAACATTTGGCTTTAGAAACCTATTAGAAGAATATCTTCAGGAAACAAACTTTGACATAGTAGAGGATGAGACTAAATTTGATTACAAAATCAATATTGATCTCATATTCTTTGATGTCGAAACAACGAAATCTAGCGTCGCAATATTTCATAAGAGCGATGCTGAAACAGTATTAAAAATAAAAGCATATCTTTTAGATAATAAAGGGAAGAAAATAAAAGAATGTTTAATAACGGAAAAATCTTCCGAGATTTCCACGTCTACATTGATAGTCGATGAAGGCGGAAAAATGAATCAGCAATCGGTGTCTACTGTTATTAAAAAGGTATGCGGAGCAGCAATAAAACAACTATTAACACAATGAAAAAACTAATTCTATTCACGACACTCATGTTCTTTGCTGGTGCTTCGTGCTTTGCACAATTAACAGTAAATCAATCTGTAACACCAACAACGGGATTGAAAGTTGGAGATACTATCTCAGTAAAGTATACGGTCGCTAAAGGAACTACAACACCCCGTTATTTTTGGTTAAGATACCAATATAATAATAAAGCATTGACTTATGTTTCAACGGCGTGGTCTCAAGGAACTTCTGTTCAAACATATTATACAGGCTGGACTGGCTACAAATTCACTGCAAGCACTGCTAACAGTATTACTGCTACAAGTTTGTATGCACAATATCTAGCATCTCCTTGGGGATACGCAGCTAATGCTGATTGGAACGCAGGCCAACTTACTGTTCAAAGAACAGATGCATCAGTCGATGGCGACATTGCGACACAAAAATATGTTATTAAGGATCTCGGAGCTTATAACGATATTCATAAATTAGATCTATCATATGCTATTGATGCTGCTGGTGCCAATATTTCTCCGATTACAACAACAACAGGCTTAGCTTCATTATCTAACGTTATTGGAAATACGTCACAATTTAAAGTAAGAGTTCTATTTCCAACCGGATATGATATAGCTTCACATAGTGTCTCTTTAATACCACTAACAACCAACGGAGATGTTAATTGGACAGCTCAAGCTATTGCAACAAAATCACTTGATGCATCAGGTGAAGCTATATTTACGACACAGACGAAGGTTGGTGATTCATTTGCAGTTTTTGTAAATGCAGCAATGCAAAAAACTTTCATGAATAATATAGTAACAGTTTCAGATGCTTATAAAGCATTCCTTGGAGTATCCCAAACAGACATTGCAGGAGCATCTACTTATTTCACATACCCTGTATTAGAGAAAAAAGTTGGTCTAGTAACTAAAAATAAAACATCATTCAGCGAGAGCGATTCGTATTATTTATTTTCTAGTGTTATGGGAATAGACGTTTCTAGTAGTGCTATGATTCCTTCTAATGCTGCTCCTGTTAATGGGGTAGTTAATTTCAAATGGTATAATGGTCTATTAAATCAAAGTTGGCTGGACGGAACACCAACATATAAGACCAAAGTAACAGCAGCGAATCAGGCAGTTGATATGGTATTTGCTTGGGGTGGAGATTTAGATTGGTCTCATTCATCTTCTCCGACAGAAATTGCATCAAGAATTTCCACTGGAAATTATGCAAATTCAATCAATCCTGGTTCTTCAACCGCTCCTACTGCATACAAAACAATGTCAACCACATCAATGGCATATTCTGCAGCTCCTTTAGAGAATGCAACCTTAAGTGTATCTTCTAAATTAGAAGGTGGTAAAGTTATATTAACTACAAATTTATCGAAGGCTGATCTAGCAGGTTTACAAGTTATTATGAATTACGATGAATCTAAATTAACTTTAGATAATGTAATATTTGATGCAGGTAGTACAATAACAAATTTCTCAACACATAATAATGGTAGATTAACATTTGGTTCTATTGATCAATTAAAAACAGCAAGGATTAAACCCGGAACACCTTACACGTTGGTATTCACTCCTAAAACGGTATTAACAAACACAGCAGGTTTATTCTACTTTGTTTTATCTGATGCTGTTGATGCAAAGGGTAATAAAATAAACTTAGTTGTAGAATAGTATGAAAAAATTACTAGTAATTTTATTATTATTCGCATCTTTTTTAGGGTTCGGACAGAGTGTATCTGCTCCTGACTCTAAATCGTTTTTACAATCCACCACCGCACAAGATGCAAGTGGATTTGTATTGAGCGGATTTAGTGCAACTTCGACCTTATTAACCTCAATCAGTTTAGTCAATCCACCATCTGGAACTACCTTCGTATTAAACACAACAACCGGACTAACCGCAGCAAGTGGATTTACTTTAAGCGGTAATAAGACTCGTTTGGTTGTAACAGGAACAATGGCTGATATCAATACTGCATTACAATCCCTAAAAGTAAATACAGGTTCGGTAAAAGGTAATGTTGCGCTATCAGTAGCCGCAACGGTAAACCCAACGGGATATTTTTATAATGGTGTAAATGGACACTTTTATAGACCAATAGCAACAGGAGCAACTTACACTGCCGCAAGAGCAGCATCTCTATTGACAACATTTAAAGGTCAAAAGGGATATTTGGTAACAATCACTTCGGCAGATGAAGATGCTTTTATTTTCAACAATGTACCTCAAGGTAATATTTGGTTTGCACTAACTGACGAAGTAAGTGAAGCAAGATGGACAATTGATGCTGGTCCCGAAAAAGGAACTCTAATCAAAATCAATAACGGACAAACAAATGGAAACATTCCTGGCCAATATAATAACTGGGCAGGCGGTGAACCAAACAATAGTGGTGATGAAGACTACGCAGTAACCAAATGGGGCGGGGGTTCTCAATGGAACGATTTACCCAATCATTTTAGTTGTGCTTATGTAATTGAATACGGAACTTGGATTAATCCTGATGATGCAACATTCACGGAGTTTTATACAAATTCTGTAACTCACTCAAACGGAGAGGTTCTAACTGCAAGATTTAACTTTGACTTTGGTGGTAATGTGGATGAAACTAAATTTTCATCAAAAGCAAACACGTATGTAAATAATCTATGGAGTACAACAACAAATTCACCAAGATCAATAAGCGGTTTGGGTAAAGTTGATATTACAAATGATTTAGATACTGCAAAAATAAATACTGGTTATAAACCGATAATAGCAGGAGGAGGGTCAGAATGGTCATATGTAAATCCAAATGCTACTTGGATGGGTACAGGAGTTAGCAGGTTGTTGATTGATATGAGGCAATTCGGAAATGTAGACCCAACAACAGTCACAAAGGTTAAGATATTAGATGCATATGACGGACCGGTTAATTACTTATCCCACGACGCAAACGGCTGGGCTCAATATAGTGTACCCTCTATTTTAACGAAGGTAACTGATGGAACATCGTCATTCAACCAATATATTAGAAATGTTAACGGATCAAATACTGATTATGCATTTGCCTGTAGTATTTCATTCGAACAAACAAGTGCATTTAAACAACACGGGATTGAATTATCATACACCAACCAAACAGATTTAAACACATTATATAATAGTATTGTAAGTGTAACAGACGTTTATTTAGCTTTTAAAGAATTATCAAACGGTGGATTATTTGGAAACGAAAGTGGAAATGAATTTACGTCAGGGATTCAATTTATGAATGCAGATGTAGATGACAATGGTATATTTAATGAAGCAGACACATACAAACTTCTTCAGCATTTAACAGGTGTTCAATCGCTTACAGAATATTCTGCATTAACTTATTTAATGAAATTGTACGGTAAAACAGATTATGATGCAATAACTAAATCAAACTGGAAAACCCAATTTAAGTTTACAAGAAGTTTATTTCCATTTAGTTTAAATACTGGTACACTTAATAACACTTATAATGTTAACGTAACCTGGAAGGGCGACGTAAATCTATCTCATTCTGCACAACAAACTGTCAGTAGTGTTGCAAGTAACTCTATTAGAACAATGACTGTAAGAACAAATTCTGTTCCAAACGAAATAAATTCTTCGATTATTACAGAGATTATTGGTGATAAGGTATACGCGTATATCACATTAGATCCATTACAACAAGAAGTAGTAGGTACACAATTTCAATTAAATTATGATAATTCAATATTAAGATTCGAAAAAATTGATTTTAAAACGAAAGGTAACCCTATGAACTATGGAACTAATAAAGGAACTTATGTGAATGTTGGTTCGTTAATAAGCGACGGTAGTACATCATTAGATAATACCACCGAATATAAAATTACATTCGCACCCACCAGAAAAATTACGAACACTTTAGGATTAATGGGGATTGGAACTACCGATGCAGTCAATAAGGCAGGTAAACAATTAAATGTTAAAATAAACTAATGAAAAAACTATATCTCATATTAACGATAATAATTTCTTCCTGTACAAAAATGGATTTACCGGAGCCGACAGCATCATCAAGTGTAAATATATTTTCAGTTACACAGAGTGAGGTGAATGATGGACAAGAAATTATGTTTGATTTAAAATCCGAAGGAACATATACCTTGACTATTGGTAATTCTGAAAATAATCAGGTTATAACAAGAGAAAAATTCACAGGAAAAACCGGTCAGAATAAATTAATACTTTATACAAAATCTTTACCCAAAGGTTCTTTATATCTTTTACTGGAAGATTCTAATAGATCAACAGTAAACAAAACAATAATAATAATAAAATAAAATGAAAAAATTATCTTTTCTAATCGTTAGCTTAATAGTACTTAATAGCTGTACTAAGCATGATCTTCCTGAACCAATTTCTCAGCAAATGGATCCAAATCTTAAAATGACTTCTTCATTCGGGATTAAATTACAGAATTCATTTGTTACGAATGAGGTTTCTATGAATGTTAAAACAGAATCAGCACAGACTGTAACTATTAAAATATATGATATTTCTAATAGAGTAGTTTCTAAGTCAACAAGCGAAGTTAAGTCTGGCGATAATCTTTTAAATGTATACACATCAGCTCTTCCTTCCTCAGCGTATAGAATTGCTCTTTATGATAGTAATAATAATCTATTAGGAATAACAGATTTTAATAAAATAAACTAGGAGTAGTATAATCTTTAAAAAATATTTGATAGGGGAACAAATCAGATGAGGAAATTATTGGTGTTATTTTTATTGGTAATGGCTTCAAGAGTGAATGGTCAGATATTCACCCAAACGTATATTGATAAATGTACAGGAGAAATTAAACTGGTTGTATCTTCTCCCCTGCCAAACGGGGGTGTAATGATTGCTTTTTATAATCAGATAAAAACATTCGATGCGTCTCAAGTAAATAATGGGACTGTTCAAAAATGGTTAAACGATGTTTACCAAGATTATAGTACAAGACCGTGTCCGGTAAGTACGGTTGTTACCCAAACTGTTCAGCAAACAGTTTCCCAAGCTGCGGCTGCAGCAGCAGCTTCTGCAGCAGCATCTGCAGCCTCAGCAGCAGCATCATCTGCAGCATCAGGAGCAGCATCATCTGCAGCAAGTTCAGCAGCTAGCGGAGCAGCATCATCTGCAGCATCAGGAGCAGCAAGTGGTGCAGCATCAGGTGCAGCATCGGGCGCAGCAAGCGGAGCAGCATCAGGAGCAGCAAGTGGTGCAGCAACTGGAGGCTCTAGTTCTCCGCCTGCAGCAAGCGGCGGATCATCGGGAGGTAGCTCTTCGTCAGGTGGTAGTAGTTCTTCATCTTCAGAAAGTAAAAGTAGTGGTGGATCTACTGAACAAAAATCTGAATCCAAGGCAGAAACTAAAACAGAATCAAAATCAGAAAGTAAATCAGAAAGCAAAACCGAAGAAAAGAAAGAGGAAAGTAAATCCGAAACTAAAAAAGAAGAAAAGAAAGAGGAAAGTAAGAAAGAAGAAAAAAAGAAGGAGGATGATAAGAAAAAAGAGGAAGAGAAAAAGAAAGAAGAAGATAAAAAGAAAAAACAATCTATCAGTAATCCGACTTTAGTTGCTTCCGATCTTGCAATAACAGAAACTAAAGACGGAAAATATGCCGCAATGATTTCTACTGGCATAAGTAAATCGTCTATGACAGGAACAGAAAGCTGGGGATTAACATCTATGATATGGACAACCTTTGATCAATTTGCTTTGAATGGGGGATATACTAAAATGAATTTCAAGCAAGGTAAATTAAAAGATATTGACTCTTATTCAATTACTGCAGCATATTTGCAAGGAAATCTAATGATTATGCAGGGTTACACCTATATTAAACCTGATCCGAAAATAGGAACATACGGATATAACATAGGGATTGTAAGTTTATTATTAAAGAATGGTAATAGGTATGATTATTCTGCGTCTGTATCTGCTATTGGATTCTGGACAAAGATCTACCCATTAAATAAGAAATCTTCATTGGCTCCTCAGATTTTTATAACAAGCTCCCCGATTTCTTGGAATCCTTCAACTAATCAAACTCTTGTTAATAGACAATATGGATTCATGACTGGATTCTCATATGATTTTAAATTGACTGGAAGATTTGGACTTAACTTCAACTATAAGTTTTCTGGATCTACCCAGACAGAAACACCAATATTGCATAATTTCATGATTGGATCCAGAATTATGTTATAAAAAAGATATATAATCTTGAAAAATCCTCATTCAGTTTGAAAGAAGCAATTCTTTCATATCATATCTTTCAGATCTTCAAAAGATGTAATCCATCTAAAGATATCCTGTAAAAGTAAGTTCCGAATCAGGGGATTTTTCTAAGCCATTAAAAAGAATATAAATTAAAAAAAATGAGCGAGGAAACACAAAATGACGGAACCTGGTCAGGATTAAAAAAGACTATCATAGGAATTCTTGGTACAGTCGTAACTGCAGGAGGAGTATTTTTAACTACTCTATTAGGTGGAGGTGATAAAGAAGCAGCACCGCCTGCTGCAGCACCAGTAATTAACATTACAAATTCAAATCAGCAACAACAATCAGCAGGTAAAACTGTAATTATTCAAGGAGGCAGTAATGCAGGAACAGCTAAACCAGCTGCACCAGCTCCTAAGAAAAAAGAGGGAGATGAATTTAAAGAAAAGCCAGCTCAATGGTAATAACTAATTATCAAATAGGAACTGTATTATTTTTTATAGTTTTTATTGCATGGATGATTAATTATGGCACAAAAATAAAGAACAAGAAAGATGAGTAAGCAAGAAACGCCAACCGGATTTAAAGACTTATTAAATGCAATGATGACTCGTAGATGGTACATTACTGCATTAGTGTTAGGTGGATTTATGTTAATTATAGCAGGTATGTTCGCAGCTATAGGGGTAGGAACTAAAATGGCAGGGGAATGGAAAGAATTACTTCTTCTGTTACTAGGAGCTTTTATTGGATCCTATGGTAAAATTATTGACTACTGGTTCTCTGATACAGACAAAGATAAGATGTTAGTTCAGAAGATGGACGAGGAAGATGGTACTACTCTATCACATACTAATGATATGAAAGAAACTAATAAACCATATGCCCCAACTATTCCTGATGCATTTGTTGCAGGAGCACAAGCTGCTAGAGAATTAGCTGTAGTAGAGAATAAACAGGATTTTGAATTAGCTAAAGATGAACAAGAACACGAGCAAGAAATGGAAAAACTTGAATACGAATCACACAGACAGTGTGAGCATGTATGGGGAGATTCTGATAATGACGGAGAACTTGAATGTCAAAAATGTGGATTATTAAAAGATGATTTCGAGGGATAAACCCGAAAAAATATAAAAATACGACATGAATTTTAAACAATGGTTAGTTGAACTTTTCAAAGATGAAAGAGGATCAACATCAATTAAACCGGTTATTGCATTTATTGGAGCTTTGTTTCTTTGTGGAACAATGCTAGCAAATTCTTTTACTGAAGAGCATTTTAAACCAGCAACAGAATTGGTAAACGCAGTGATGGTAATAACAGCGATTGGTATGGGTGCAGATACAATCGATAAATTTACTAAAAAAGCACCAGCAGATAAGCCAGAAGAAGAGGCTTAATTAACTATAAAGTCAAAGAGCGGAGGTAATACTCCGTTCTTTTTCAAATACAAAAATAAAAACACGACACCCCCATGAAAAAGTTTTTAACAGTAGCAGCAGATAGAGCATTTGGACTCTATTTTATTCTCGTAGGATTTTGGATCTTTGCAGCATTATCAACTCAAATGTTTTTTGTTTATCTTCAAGTTTCAGGACAGGAAGAAAGAAGCCAAGACATCGCTAATAGAGTATCCTGGAAAATAGACGGAACGTTTAAAAATGATCCAGGTAATATCTGGTATGAAGGACCAGAGGTTAAAAAATAATTCAACAAAATGAATTTATCTAAATTTGTTATAGGAACTTTTTTTCTTATCGGAACATCAGTGTGTGTAAATGCACAGACGATAGGAAAAACTAAGACTGAAGATTTTAAAGCTGACTTTGAAAAAAAGAAAGACATATCGGCTTACCTTGATTACGAAGGACCGAAAAAGAATATTCAGATTTTGAAGTGTGGTATTAATGATGAGACATACGAGGCATACCCAGAATTAAAAGAGAAAAGGGTAGGCCTTGGTGTTACCAATATAGTATTGGAATATCTCGATAATCTTAATCGTTTTGAATTCACAGAGGATAAAACTGAGATCAAGAATAGAATGGTTAAGCAATTCCAAGCTTCTCAATCAGGAATTTCCGAAAACAAGTTAGACGGCAGAGGAAAGATTAAATTGGCTCACTATTTTGTTGAGATTGAGGTTTATGATTATTCGGTGTCTGAAGATGAGTCTATAAGCTTAAAAGATGGTATTAAAGACAATCTAGTAACAAGACTAGGACTTCAAGTTAGGTTTACTAATGCTGAAACCGGAGCAATCATAGCAGCATCTGGACTTGGCGAAGCTAAGACAACAAGAGAATTAACACTTGTTGCTGATGCTTCTTTAGATCCTATAAAATTTAATCAATCAACTATTAGCACATCCACAAAAAAAGCATTGGACATAGCATGTGCAAACATTTTAGATAAGATGATCAAAAAAGGAGTATTCCCAAAATAGATTTAAGTATAGCTTTAAACCTATGCTTTAGTTACACGACCTAAAGTATAAAATGAACTTAAAACACGACAAACCCCAACTAAACACCATAGTAGTGGTGTTAATCCTAGTAATCTCCCAGTTTTTCTATAGCTGTAAGAATAATAGTTCCCCAAGAAAAATTTCAGATAAGGAGAGAGACTCTATCGGACAAAAATCTGTTGATACAACATTTATACACGATACCCTGTATCTTGATTTACCCGTGCCTTTTCCAGTTTTAAAAGACACTATAATTTATAGAGATGTAATGGTACAGCCTATAATTGACACATTAGCAATATTAAACATCTATAATGCGAAGAAAGTTAAGATTGATACTCTCAAGCTTGATTATGGCTATATTACAGTCATTGATACTGTATCGGGAAGCAATATCATTTCTAGAAAGTACTTTTCTAAGATTAAAGTACCGGTTAAAGAAAAGATACAAAAAATAAAAGAAGAACCTAGGGGTAATCTATATTTGGGTCTGAATGGGGGTTTAGATAAACCTAATTACGTTTATTCCCTGGGAACTTCTCTATTATATAAAACACCAACTGATAAAATATACGAGTTTGGATTTGGGGTATGGAACAAGACAAACAATGGTATAGATGGCGAGTTTATTCCTTATATTAAGGGAGGAGTTTATTGGAAGATAGACTTTAGGAGCAAAAAAAACCAATAAATTAGAGAATTGCATCGGAATTATTTCTTTTTATGGATCTATAATTTCCAAAAAAGACCATGAATATTATATCAAATCCGCTTCATTGTACTTTAGTGTTTGATTTTTCTGTCAATGAAAAAAACTTTACCGTTTCTTTTTATCAAGACTTAATCACCAACGATAAGACAGTAACTGTCTCTAATCCTGACGGTACAGATGTAGAAGACCAGGATCTTTGCGATTTAATCGGAAGATATGCTATTGAGAAATATAGTATAACATATGATCCAGGAGACGAAGAGACAGAAGAAGTTCATCTTGACCCCCCAATCTAAATTTTTCGTATGGTATCAGAAGTAAATGATTTTTTATCCCCTGAGCATTGCGATTCATTAATAGAATTGGCACAGCCTCAGTTTTTTAAAACTACAACTTTAGGTAAAGAGATAGACGGATACAGAATAGCACAAGGAGCTTGGCTTTCGTCTAGCCTTGATGCAGTTAAATCATTAAGAAAAATGGTTTCCGAATATACCTCACTACCAGAAGAGAATATGGAAGGAACTCATATTGTTAAATATGAGATAGGAGGACAATATAAAGTCCATCATGACTTTTTTCATCCGGGTGAAGGTTATTTCGAAAAAGAGGTAACTAATAGGGGAGGTCAAAGAACTAAAAGCGCATTAGTTTACCTCAACGAGGATTTCACTGGAGGGGAGACAGAATTTCCCCAAGTAAGCATTAAAATCTTACCAAAGAAGGGTAAACTTCTAACATGGGACAATTTAAACCCCGACGGATCTTTGGATTATACATCATTACATGCAGGACTACCTGTTGAATCTGGAATAAAATATATTGCTGTGATCTGGATCCGAGAAAATAAATTTGTCTAAACATTTTTTTATTTCCGGTTCTATTTTTATATTTGTCAAAAATCACACAACATATTGTCACACGATATAACAGCAACATCAAGAAGTACAGGTGAAAGGCTTTCTTATATTAGTATAGGAGCATTCAACCAGTCAAAGTCCTGGATTCTTTATGAATCCTTAAATTGTAACGAATTTAATGCTGGGGTTTCTGGCAATGGTGGATCCAAAACAATTTTAGAGGAAGATATCAGAATTTCCCTTTCTAAGTTTAAATACCTAGTAGGAGAACCTGTTGATGAAATGGAAGGAACAATAGCATCGTCCAAACCTTGTACATCAGCATCGAGTATTCTAAAAAAGGTTTTAAAAGCATTGGGGGCTAAGCCTAATAGAGAAGATATAAAAATAAACCTTGATTCAGGTTCGCTTAAAGACGTAGAAAGATTTCTAACCGAAATACAAACATCGGGGGAAATAATTATAAATTTCCTATAAACCTTCCAAATTTGCCATTTTTGAAACAAAATTGACATATTGTACTATAATATGTATAATTTTTAACTTAATCAAACAAAAAATGGCAAACACAAAAACAGCTTCTACTAGAAGCAAAAAATCAATGAATTCGCGTTCAAAGTCTGTTTTACAGATGACAATGGGTGGTAAAAAATTAAAAAGATTTTCTTCCATCAGTCAAGCGGGATTGGTTACAGGTGTAGATCCTAGTAACATCTCTAAAGCAACAAGA